>MDTD01044203.1_pt1 | contig 25955 bp, 21 predicted proteins | sample 811221 | NCBI WGS metagenome assembly MDTD01 (sample SAMN05326646, study PRJNA326480) | marine metagenome | isolation source: seawater | place: Pacific Ocean: South West | collected 2011 | reverse complement strand
GATGGTGGCCGCGGTCGTGCTGGTCGACGATGACGGTCGGGTTCTTCTCGCAGAACGGCCGCCGGGAAAGGCGATGGCCGGCATGTGGGAGTTTCCGGGCGGCAAGCTGGGCGCGGGCGAGTCCGTCAAGGCCGCGGCGATCCGCGAGCTCGACGAGGAACTGGGCGTGACGCTCACCGAGGGCGCGCTGGCTCCCGTCGTCACTGCGTCTCATGCCTATGAGAACTTCCACCTGCTGATGCCGCTGCTCCTGTGTCGGAACTGGGCCGGTGCGCCGGAGGGACGCGAAGGCCAGCGGCTGGCCTGGGTGTCGGGGAACGAACTGGACGACTATCCCATGCCGGCCGCCGATCTGCCGCTCATCCCCATGCTGCGGACGGTATTGACCGACTAAGGCGCAATCTCGGCAGGCCGGATCGGCTCGAAGCCTTCTTGACGAAAGCCAACTTTCGGAAAGGCGTGGGATCGTCCTGCCGGTCAGGCGGCCGAGAGAACCGACAAGTCGCGATCCAGCCGGTGGTGATGGGCGCGCCAGTGATCGATCAGATCCTTCGGGAACATCGGCCGTGCGATGTGGTAGCCCTGCACCATCGAAATACCGGTTTCCCGGAACAGGAAGTTGAGCTCGTCCGCCGTCTCGACCCCTTCGGCGACGATCGGGAGACCAAGGGCCGAGCCCAGGGATTCGACGGCCTTCAGGATGCTCTGGCTGCGCGATCGCTGGTGGATGGCGCTGATGAAGGAGCGGTCGACCTTCAGTTCGTCGGCGGTGATGTCGGCCAGGACGGAGAACGAGGAATAGCCGGTGCCGAAGTCGTCGATCGATACCGAAATACCCTTTTGCCGCAGTGCCGGCAGGATCTCGGACTGGAAGGGATCGGGCTGGATCATCGCCTCCTCGGTGATTTCCAGCATCAATCGTTCGGCGTGACCGGTCGCGGCGATGCCGTCGATGAAGCTCTCCATGAATGCCTGGTTGGACGCCTGCTTGGCCGCGATGTTGATGCTGATGCGGGTGCGGCCGCCGAAAACAGGATCGAATTGGCCGAGAGCGGCGACGGCCTCTCTCAGAACGAACCCCGTGATGTCGTCGAGCAGACCCAGGTCGGACGCCATGCCGATGAAGTGGCCGGGCGGGCGCACCAGGCCTTTTTCGTCGATCCAGCGGATCAACGCCTCGAAGCCGACCAGGGCGCGTTTACGGATGTCGATCTTGGGCTGAAACGCGCACCGGAACCGCTGCTCTCGGACGGCCGCTCTGAGCCGCTGCTCCTGCTGCATCTGGGTGGCGGAGGTGTCGTCGGCCGTTGCGTCGAAATAGGCGATGCCGCCGCTGGCGCGCTTCTTCGACCGGTACATGGCGACATCGGCGTTGCGCCTCAGGGCGTCATAGTCGGTGCCGTGATCGGGAAAGATGCTGACGCCGATCGATGCCGAAGTGAACAACTCGTTGCCTTCGATCATGAACGGCAGCTTCAGTTGCTCGGTGATCCGTTCGACCGCGCGCTTGATGTGGTCGACCTGCTCGGTCGGGGTGATAAGAAGAACGAATTCATCGCCGCCGAGCCGTGCCAGCACGTCCGATGAGCGGATCGAGGCCTTGATCCGCTCGGTGACGGCGACCAGCAGGCCGTCGCCCACCGAATGGTTGTAGAAGTCGTTGACCCGCTTGAAGTTGTCGAGATCGATGAATGCCAGGGCCAGATGGCCCTTCGGCGGCAGGGAGCGGATGGCGGTGGTGACGCGCTCCTCGATCATCGTTCGGTTGGGGAGCCCGGTAAGCTCGTCGTAATTGGCCCGATAGGCGAGCGCACGCTCGCTTTCGCGCAGCTTCGTGGTGAGCTGGCGGAGACGCTGGCTCTCTTCCTCGCGCTGGCGTGAGTGGAGGGCGGCGAACGCAGCGGACGCCAGGACGGAGAACTTGCGCGCCAGGGCCACGTGGGAACGGTCGAACCCTTCGTCCCCGACATCGCGAAGCAGCATCAGGAGGCCGCGGCGGTCGCGTACCGCCATCGGCAGATAGAGAACGGGCTGGTCAGCCGACAGCAACCTGCTGTCCAGCGCCTGCCATTCTTCGAACTTTTCGTTGGTCAGCGCCGCGGTGACGCGGCCGTTCAGGACACGCGCGAAAAAAGTGCCGACCGGCCAACGCATGCCGATCAGCTCGGAGGGATCGGCGGCGACGCAGATCAGGCTGTCCGGGGCGCTTTCGTCGGCCGCGAGCACCTTGACGCCGGTAAAGGAGAAGACGGACCGCAGCGAGGTGAATATCTCGGCGAAGGGATCGTGATCGAAATCCGCGACCAGGAGGGTTTCGAGCGTATCGAGCAGCAGCTTGGCGTGGGCGTTCTCGGTACGGAGCGTATCGATAGTGGTTCGAGCGGCGAGCAGTGCCTCTCGAAGGGTCTCCTTGCTCTCCATCGGTGCCGGGTCAGCGGCCGAAGGCAATGGCGGAAATCATCAGATTTCCATGCATGTTGCGGCTGAGGGTATGGCCCTGCTCACCGAAGGTGAAACAGCCAAGGAAGGGCTGCCCCTCGAAGCTGGTGGCGACCTGGCCGGAGACGCCCGCCATCAGGTCGCCGACTGCCAGCTTGCAGCCGGCGCAGTAGACGATCAGCCCGCCGGCAAGATTGTCGACCCCTCCGTCGAGCGCGGAAGCCGCGCTGGCGGCGACCCGTCCCGCCCGTTCCACCAGTCGCTGCTTGTTGCCGCACATCCCGTAGACGCGGGTGCCCTCGGTCAGGGTGGCGAAAGTCGAGAGACCGGCGCCCGGGGTGACGGCGTCCGGATGGACCAATAGGTACTGGGTGACCCCGTCGATCTCTCCATTGTCGATTCCCAGCGGGAACATGGTGGTATCGGCGAGGATGTTGCCGCCCTCCGCCATCTTGGCGTCGAGCATGCCGCCGATCCAATCGTTGTAGACCTGGGCCGCCGGCTGGTCGTCGATGGAGACGACCTTTCGGCCGCTGCGTGGCCCGGTTCCGTCACCTTCGATATGGCTGACGACGCCACTCTTGCCGGTGGGTTCATAGCCGCCCTGGAACGCGAAACCGATACCGCCCGAGGAGAACAGCACCGCCACCACCAGGCCTTCGGTCATCGGTCCGTCCGGGCCCAGCTGGCGCCAGTCGCCCGCGACCGTGTCGTCGGCTGAACTGCCGCCGATGATCGGGCAGCGGTCGCCGACGATAGACCGCAGCCCGGCGATCGTCTGCTCCTCGCGGCCGGGCGCTTGGTATATCCAGATCAGTTCTGGCAGTTCGCCCGGACATCCGGCGTTGTCCAGGGCTCGGGTCAGCAGTTCGGCGGCCGTGGCGGCGGCGTCGGGGCCCAACGGTGCCGCCGCTGCCCCGTAGTCGCCATCGCTGTCCTCGATCAGCAGCATCCCGATCGAATGCGCGTCCCACACGCGCTCTTCGTTCATCACCCCCGCGCAAGAGGTGCCGCCGATCACCGGCAGTCCTGGAAAACGTCGCGACAGGAATGCGTGAATAACGCTGTCGTCATGGCCGCTGCCGTAGAAGACATAGGCGAGCGACGGTGCGACATCGGACGCCGCGATCTTGGCATCCAGCGATTCCAACGCCGCTTCCGTTTCCGGAGCGGAGACGACATAGGAGCGGACTTCGACCATTGCGCCTTGGGGTATGGGCCTTTGCGGTTGCGGCGTATGCGTTAAGTTATACTGTTTGCCGCTCCAAGTCTGTGATCACTTTCGCTTCAACGCCTGCCCCAGGTCGATCGTGCCGCTGCCGCGACGTGCGGGTTTGGGCTGGCTTTCATGCGGCGCCCATCCGGTCAGGAACAGAATCTGGAAGCGGGCGGGGATGCGCCCGTCGGAATCGCCGAAACGATCGGCATAGATCGCTGCGGCCCTGAGCAGCGTCGCGCGGCGCGTGAACGTCCGCGGCCGCGCCGCGATGGCATTGGCTTCGCCCATCCATCTGAGGTCCCGCATCAGCGCCAGGGCGTTCGAATAGCTGACGGTGATCGTATCGAGGTCGACCACCGGCAAGGCGAAGCCTGCCCGCTGCAACAGCGAGCCGGCGTCGCGAACCTCGGCGAAGGGGGAGATGCGCGGACGTGCGCCGCCTTCCTCCGCGATCTCCGCTTCGATGATCGCTTCCCTGAGCTCCGCCAGCGTTTCGCCACCCAGCATTGCCGCCAGGAACAGGCCGTCAGGGCGCAAGACGCGGCGCGCCTGGATCAGGGTGCCCGGCAGGTCGTTCACCCAATGCAGGGTTAGCGAACTGAGGATCAGGTCGAAGCTCCCCTCGGCGAACGGCAGTGCCTCCTCGTCGGCAACCAGGGCGAGACCGCCGGCAGCTTTCGCCATGACCGCCGAACCATCGGCCTGTATCAGGGTCTCGATCCCACCGCGTCCGCCGAGCGTGCGCCCGATCTCGCCGCGATGGCAGCCGAGGTCGAGCGCCAGCGGGAATTTGCGGCTGGTGTCCGCCAGCCGGTCCGCCAGGCGGTCGGCTATTTCGACCAGCAGAAAGTCATGGCCGTCGGGGGCGGCGGCGGCACGATCCCGGTGGCGGCGGACCGCCATTCGGTCGAAGATGTGAATGTCGTCGGCGTCTGCGTTCATGGGGGGACTATGGGCGCTGTCCGGCTCGCAGGGAAGGAGGGGGCCACCCTTGCCATGCCGACCGTAACCGGCACGCTGTCGATCGCGGCTTCCCGCCTCGTGGACGTGTTGCTGCCACCGACCTGCCCTGCCTGCCGCATGGCGGTGGACAGGCCCGGACGGCTTTGCGCCGACTGCTGGGGGAAGGTCGACTTCATCGCCGCCCCTTACTGTGCCTCGTGCGGATTGCCGTTTGGCCACGACCATGGCCCGGCGACGCTGTGCGGCGCGTGTCTGGCCGATCCGCCGGCTTTCGACCGGGCGCGTGCGGTGATGCGTTACGGGGAAATTCCGGCCCGGCTCGTCGTCGGTTTCAAGCATGGCGATCAGACCCATCTCGCGCCTGCTTTGGCGGACTGGCTCGACCGCGCAGGCGCCGAGCTTCTGGCCGACGCCGATCTGCTGCTGCCCGTGCCGCTGCATCGCCGCCGTCTTTTCCGCCGCCGCTTCAACCAGTCGGCCCTGCTCGCCCATGCGCTGGGCCGCCGCCACGGGATTGCCGTCGCCACGCGTCTCTTGCGGCGGAGCAAGCCGACCCCGTCGCAAGGAGGACTGTCCCGGAACGAACGTCTGCGCAACGTCCGTGCCGCCTTCGTCGTTGACGCGGATGCGCGCTCCGTCCTCGAAGGCCGCCGGGTCGTTCTGATCGACGACGTTTTCACGACCGGTGCCACGATCGACTCCTGCGCCCGGGTTCTGCGCCGGGCTGGTGCCGCCCGGGTCGACGTGCTGACCCTTGCTCGGGTGGTACGCGCGGACTAGCCTTTCTGTCAGAGCCATTCAGACGGGAAATGCCCCATGGCCACGGTCGTCGTCTATTCCAGCCCGTTCTGCCCCTACTGCTTCCGCGCCAAGGACCTGCTCGAAGAGAAGGGCGTGGCGTTCGAAGAGATCGATGTGATCAGCGATCCGGGCCGCCGCCGCGAGATGGTCGAGCGGGCCAACGGACGCAACACCGTGCCGCAGATCTTCATCGGCGACCGCCATGTCGGCGGGTCGGACGACCTCGCGGCGCTGGAGCGGAGCGGTGAACTCGACACATTGCTGGAAGCCGTGAGATGAGCGAGACGTTCAAGGTCGCCTGCGTCCAGATGACCAGCGTCGTCGACCCCGACGCTACTGTCGCGGGCGCTTCGGATTTGGTGCGCCGGGCACGCGACGACGGTGCGGCGCTGATCACCCTGCCCGAGAACGCCGGCCGCATGGCGCCGCAGAAGGTGCTGCTGGCCGAAGCGGAGGAGGAGGCCGAGCATCGCGGCCTCGCCGCCTATCGCTCGGTGGCTGCCGAGACCGGCGCCTGGCTGCTGGTCGGATCGCTCACCGTCAAGCTGGCGGCGGACCGGCTCGCCAATCGCTCCTACCTGATCGCCGGGGACGGCACGGTCGTCGCGAAGTACGACAAGATTCACATGTTCGACGTCGATCTTCCCACCGGCGAGCAGTATCGGGAGTCGGCGGCGTTCCAGCCCGGCGGCGCGGCCTGCCTGGCCGACACGCCCTGGGGGACGCTCGGGATGACGGTCTGCTACGACCTTCGCTTTCCGGCGCTCTATCGCACCCTGGCCCAGGCCGGCGCGGACTTCCTCAGCATCCCCGCCGCATTCACGCGGCCGACCGGCGCCGCCCATTGGCATGTCCTGCTGCGGGCGCGGGCGATCGAGACCGGTTGCTTCGTCTTCGCGCCCGCTCAGTGCGGCAGTCATTATGGTCGCCGTGCGACCTACGGCCACTCGCTGATCGTGGCGCCCTGGGGCGAGGTTCTGGCGGAGGCGGGCGAGGAGCCCGGTGTCGTTCTGGCCGATATCGACCCTACGGCGATTGCGGCCGCGCGGACGGCCGTTCCCAGCCTCCAGCACGACCGACCCTTCGCGGCGCCGGCGAGAGGCCGGCGCGCGGCTGCGGAATAGCGATAACGGGCGCTGAGGACTTTCGACGCGCCCGAGAGGCTTTACTCGACCACCAGCGGTACCGAGTAGCGGTCCAGCGGCTCTTCGTCCCAGCCGGTGATGTAATCGAGGGAGAGCGCGGTCTCGCCCGTCATGACCGCCTCGAAATAGAACACTTCGGTCATCTTCGTTGCCGAGACCTCGCCGTCTTCCACGACCCCGCGGATGTCGGCCGTCGCCAACCGGACCTGCCCGAGCGGTGAACGATTGATCCAGCGGGGGCCGGCCTCCTGCGAGCCCGGCAGGCGGACTTCGATCAGGCTACCTGCGGCGATGGTGCGCGGCTTGCCGTTGTCGGCCTCGGTCAGGATCACGGCTTCCTTCGCCCAGGCCGGCGCGGAAAGCGCGGCCAGCAGCAGGACGATGGCCAGTGCGTGCTTCATTGCGATTGCTCCTTCAGGCGTCGGCGGTGGCGACGATACGCTGGACCGCGGCGGGTTTCGGCTGGTCGACGGTCAGATCTTCATAGGCCAGCACCCGCAGCCTGGCGGCAACCGCATTCAGCAGTTCCCCGGGCCGCAGCAGGAAATCGGGATTGGATGGCCGTCCGAACCGCTCGTTACCTTCGGCGAACGTCTCGTAGACCAGCACGCCGCCCGGCGCAACCGCAGCCACCACCGTCGGGAGCAGCGGCCGGAACAGGTAGTTGGTGACGACGACCGCGTCGAAGCGCATGCCGGTGAACGGCCAGGGCGTGCCGTCCTCCAGATCGGTCGCCACCGCGATCAGGGCTGGCGACACGAGATCGTCGATGCCGGACAGGTCCCGGTCCATGGCGACGACCCGCCAGCCCTTTTCGAGAAAAAGACGTGTGTGCCGGCCCGATCCGCAGGCGACGTCGATCACCGAGCCCTGGGCAGGCAGCAGCTCGAGATGCCGTAACAGCCACGGTGAGGGTGGAAGGCGGCCGGGACGAGAATGGTCGTCAGTCATGGCTGCCGCTTGTATTTACCGAATGGAAAGGGCATTTCTGCATCTTTGTGACGATCGAGCGAAGTCGTTGGAAAAGCGATGATTCTCTTCGACCTGAAATGCAAGGCGAATCATGTCTTCGAGGCGTGGTTCCGTGACGGAGCGGCCTATGAGCACCAGGCCGAGGCCGGAGAGATCGCGTGCCCGCTTTGCGGCGATCGTACGATCGTCAAGGCACCGATGGCGCCGCGCCTGTCGACCGGGGCGAGCGAGGACGTCCCGTCCGGGGAGCCTCAGTCCGGCGAGGGGGCATCGGCCGAGGCCGCCGACCTCGGCAAGGCGATGAAGCTCTTGCGCAAGCTGCGCGAGGATATCGAGCGCAGCAGCGACTATGTCGGGAACCAATTTCCCGAAGAGGCGCGCAAAATTCATTACGGCGAGGTCGAGGAACGCCGGATCTACGGCGAGGCTTCGAAAGAGGAAGCGCGGGAGCTTCGCGAGGAAGGCATCGACGTCGTCAGCGTTCCCTGGCTGTCGCGCACCGATAGCTGACCGGTGGGCCCCGCGATGGAGGGCCCGGGACTCGGTGCGGCCGTTCGCCACGAATGGACATTGGACGACGATGCCGTCTTCCTGAATCACGGCTCGTTCGGGGCCACGCCCCGTGTCGTTCTGGACCGGCAGGCGGAATGGCGGGCGCAGATGGAGCGCCAGCCCGTGCTGTTCATGAACGAGATCGTGCCGCAAGCGCTGCGCGAGTCCGCGGGCATCCTCGGTGGGTTCGTTGGAGCGGAGGGGACTGATCTTGTCTTCACCGCGAACGCGACTGCAGCCGTCAATGCGGTGCTGAGTTCCCTGCCGCTCCGTCCGGGCGATCAGGTCGTCACCACGGCCCAGGCCTACCCGGCAGTCAGGAATGCTCTCCGCCACTACTGCCGCAGCGCCGGCACGGACCTGACTGTGATCCCGCTGCCGCTGCCTGTTGCGAACGAAGCGGCGGTGACGGCAGCGGTCGAGGCGGCATTGACCTCGAAGACCCGGCTGGCAGTGTTCGACCACGTCACCTCGCACAGTGCCATCATTCTTCCCGTCGCCGCGCTTGCAGCCCTGTGCCGGGATCGCGGCGTCCTGGTCCTGATCGACGGCGCCCATGCGCCGGGCATGCTCGACCTCGACATCGCCGGGCTCGGCGTCGACTGGTACGCCGGCAACTGCCACAAATGGCTCTGTGCCCCGAAAGGCGCCGGCTTCCTGTGGGCGCGCGGCGACCGTCAGGACATCCTTCATCCCACCGTCATCTCCAACCAGTATGGCCACGGCTTCACCGCCGAGTTCGATTGGACGGGCACGGCCGATCCGACGCCGGCGCTTTCCGTCCCGGCGGCGATCGACTTTCACGAGACGTTGGGCGGTGCCGGGCTTCGGGCGCACAATGCCTCGTTGGCCGATAAAGCCGCCCGATCGCTCGTGGATCGGCTGGGAACCGAGGCGGCCGCTCCGGCGGCCATGCGCGGGGCGATGGCTGCGGTTCGCCTGCCGCCGTCCGCCGGCCAAGGTTGGGAGACCGCGGCCGCGCTTCACGACCGGCTGTGGCACGAGCATCGGATCGAGGTGCCGGTGCTGGCGATCGACGATGCGCTGTGGGTCCGGATTTCCGCGCAGGCCTACAACGCTTTTCCCGATTACGTGCGGCTCGGCGATGCCCTGGAACGGATGGGCGTCGGATCTCTACCCTGAGAGAAAAAGAAAAGGCCCCCGCGGGGACGGGGGCCTGATCAACTTGGGAGTAGTTGATTGGGAGTAGTTGGGGGATGTCCGGGGCTTACTTATCCTGGAACAACTTGACGCCCGGTATCTTGGTCTTCACCCGCCAGACGACGTTCTGGCCGGCTTCCGTGATGTAGAGGTAGCCGTCGTGGAAGGCGGCGTTGGTGGTCTGCATGCCGGCGCCGTCGGGCAGGCGGATGGCGCCGACGATCTTGCCGTGGCTGTCGATGACGACCACTTCGCCGGCGCCGTAATGAGCCTGATAGATGTTGCCGTCCTGATCGACGGTCATGCCGTCGGTGCCCATCTCGCCGTTGAGATAGGTCAGGACATGAGCGAAGCCCACGTTCAGAACGCCGGGGCTTTCGATCGGCAGGGCCAGCACCCGGTTGCGGTTGAAGTCGCCGACATAGAGCGTCTTGTCATCCGGTGACAGGGCGATGCCGTTGGGGAAGGTGAGGTTGTCGGCGAGCCGGGTGATCTTCTTCTCGGGCTCCGGCGAGATGTAATAGAGCCCGCCGGTCGGGTTGATCACGCTCGACCCCCACGGATCGGTGAAGTAGATGCCGCCGTTCGAATCGAAGATCAGATCGTTCGGGCCGTGGAAGTTCTCGTTCTGGAAGTAGCGCATGTAGTCGTGGACTTCGCCCGACTCGATGTCGATCCAGAACACGCCGCGCTTGCGATCGACGCCGAACAACCGGCCGTCCTTATGGAATTCCAGGCCCTGGGGCTCGCCGCCGGTGTTGACGACGGTCTTGCAGGTTCCGTCCGAGGTGACCTTCTCGATGTTGCCGCTCTCGATGCTGACCAGCCAGAGATTGCCGGAATTGTCGAAGATCGGGCCTTCCAGGAAGTCACCGCACTGGGTGAACTTCTCGACCTGACAATCGCCGCAGATGTCGGACATGCTGAGCCGCGAACCGTAGCCGTTGTCGGCGGCGGCGGCGGTGGTGGTGGTCAATCCGGCCGCTGCGGCGACGAAGGCGATGCCTCCCAACCAATCGGCGGTGTGACGGCGTTTCCTCTGCAGCATTTCTGCGTCCTCCATTCTCTGCTTTATGCGTTATTCGGGCTCGCGTCTCATGCCGGCACACCGGCATGACCGCGCCGCAACCCGGTTCTCTAGCCGCAACTCGCAGAGCACCCAACGATCGTGCCGCTTTCTGCGAGAGCGGCTGCAACCGGATGACATGCATGGGACCACCTCGCGGATTGCCGCGAGGTGTCCGCAACATTAACAATCTGTAATGAAGGCGCCGGCCGGGCTCAGGCAGGCGGTCGCGCGGCGCAGAGGATGTAGTTGACGGACACGTCCCGGCTCAGTTGCCAGTCCCCCGACAAGGGGGCGTAGGTCATGCCGGCCATATCCTCGGTGAACAGGCCATCGCGTTGCAGACGGCCGACGATCTCGGCCGGACGGACGAACCGGCGCCATTGGTGGGTGCCGCGAGGGACCCAGCCGAGAACGTATTCGGCGCCGACGATCGCGGTGGCGAAGGACTTGGCGGTGCGGTTCAGGGTCGCGACGAACAACAGTCCGCCCGGTCGCGTGCACCGGGCGGCCGCGGCCAGAAACAGGTCGAGGTCGGCGACGTGCTCGACCACCTCCAGGGCCAGGACGATATCGAAGGTTTCGCCGGCCGCGGCCAGCTCTTCGACCGGTGTCGCGCGATAGCGAATATCGAGATCCATCAGGGCGGCATGGGCCTGAGCGGCGGCGACGTTGCGTTCGGCGAGGTCGAGGCCCGTGACGCGGGCGCCGAGTCGTGCCATCGGCTCCGTTATCAGGCCGCCGCCACAGCCGACATCGAGAAGGTCGAGGCCCTTGAGCGGGTCGACGATTCGGGGATCGCGACGCCAATGGGCGACGGCCGCATCCCGGATGAAGGCGATTCGAGTCGGATTCAGCCGGTGCAGCGGCGCCATCGGCCCGCTTTCGTCCCACCAGGTCTCGGCCAGGGCGTCGAAGCGCGCGATCTCGTCTGAGTCGGCGGTGGCGGGATGAGGGGCGTGCGGGCGGTGCATGGGGCGGTCCTCGACTGCGATGGCGCGGCGCCGGTTGCCGGCCTCGGACGTTAGGGGCTATATACGCGCCGGCCGGATAGTCGGCCACAGACTGCGTCCGCAAAGGCGCGGCGCGCAAGCGCGCGTAGGCGGCAGGATCACGGAATGGCCCGAATCGTTCAGAAATTTGGCGGCACGTCGGTCGCCGACATCGATCGCATCAGGAATGTCGCTAAGCGCGTCAAGGCTGCCCACGATCAGGGCGACCAGGTCGCCGTCGTGGTTTCGGCGATGGCCGGGACCACCGACCGTCTGGTCGGCTGGGCCAAGGAAGCCGGCAATCTGCGGGACCCGCGCGAATACGATGTCGTGGTTTCGAGCGGCGAGCAGATCACCATAGGTCTTCTGGCCCTCGCCTTGCAGGACATGGGTGTGCCGGCCCGCTCTTGGCTGGGCTGGCAACTGCCGATTCACACAGATGGCATGCACGGCAAGGCGCGGATGAAATCGATCGAGGTGGATGCCTTGTTGAGCCGGTTGAACGATGGCGAAGTCGCGGTCGTCGCCGGGTTCCAGGGGCTCGGCCCGGACAACCGGGTGGCGACCCTCGGCCGGGGCGGATCGGACGCCTCGGCGGTGGCGCTGGCTGCGGCCATCAAGGCTGACCGCTGCGACATCTATACCGACGTCGACGGCGTCTATACCACCGACCCGCGTATCGTTGCCCGGGCCCGCAAGCTTGATAAGATCGCCTACGAGGAGATGCTGGAGATGGCGTCCCTCGGCGCGAAGGTTCTCCAGACACGCTCCGTTGAGCTGGCGATGCGGCACCGGGTGCGGGTCCAAGTGCTTTCCAGCTTCGCCGATACCCCCGGCACATTGCTCGTTGATGAGGACGAGATCGTGGAACAGGAACTCGTAAGCGGCATCGCGTACAACCGCGACGAAGCCAAGATCACGCTGACCGGCATCGCCGACCGCCCAGGCATCGCGGCCAGTGTCCTCGGCCCTCTCGCCGATGCCGGAATCAATGTCGACATGATCGTGCAGAGCGCCAGCGAAGACGGGCGCCTTGCCGACATGACCTTCACCGTCGGCAAGCCCGACCTTGACCGGGCGGTCCAGGTGCTGGAAGGCGCGCGCACCGATCTCGGCTACGCCGCGCTGCTGTCCGACCCCGACGTCGTCAAGGTATCGGTTATCGGCCTCGGCATGCGCAGCCATGCCGGCGTTGCCCAGAAAATGTTCGCGACCCTCGCCGACAAGGGCATCAACATCCAGGTGATCTCGACCTCGGAGATCAAGGTCAGCGTTCTGATCGGCGAGGAGTACACCGAACTCGCACTCCGTTCCCTGCATACGGCATACGGGCTCGATGGCGATTGACGAGACGGCGCTCGCGTTGGGCCGCGAGCGGCTGGCCGCGCTGTGGCAGCGCGGCTGCGAAGTGCTGGGCGTCGAGCACGCAATCATGGGTGGGGCCATGTCGTGGGTCTCCGAACGCAATCTGGTCTCCGCGATCTCGAATGCGGGCGGCTTCGGGGTTCTCGCCTGCGGCTCGATGAACCCAGGGCAGCTCCGGGCCGAGGTCGAGGCGACCTTCGCGCGCACCGACCGGCCGTTCGGCGTCAATCTGATCACCATGCATCCCGAACTCGAGGGCCTGATCGATGTCTGCATCGAGCTCGGGGTCGGTCACATCGTGCTGGCCGGGGGACTGCCCCGCGCCGCATCGATCGGCCGCATCAAGGATGGCGGCGCGAAAGTGCTGTGCTTCGCTCCGGCGCTCCCCTTCGCCCGCAAGCTGGTCAGGATGGGCGTCGATGCTCTGATCATCGAAGGGATGGAGGCCGGCGGACATATCGGTCCGGTGGCGACCGGAGTCCTTGTCCAGGAGATCCTGCCCGAGATTTCCGAGGTGCCGGTGTTCGTCGCCGGCGGTATCGGGCGCGGCGAGGCGATCGCCGCTTATCTGGAAATGGGGGCTGCCGGTTGTCAGATCGGAACGCGCTTCGTCTGCGCGACCGAGTCGATCGCCCATTCGAACTTCAAGAGCGCCTTTATCCGGGCGAGTGCGCGCGACGCACAGCCGTCGGTGCAGCTCGATCCCGCCTTTCCGGTCATTCCCGTGCGCGCCGTCGTCAACCAGGCGACGCGCCGCTTCTCCGAAGTGCAGCGCACCGTCATCGACCGTTTTCGGGCCGGTGAGCTCGACCAGAAGGCGGCCCAGCTCGAGATCGAGCATTTCTGGGTCGGTGCGCTGCGTCGTGCGGTGATCGAAGGCGATGTCGAGAACGGTTCGGTGATGGCCGGGCAGAGTGTCGGCATGGTCACCCGCGAACAGCCGACCGCCGAAATCATTGCCGAACTCGTCGACCAGGCGGCTCTGGCCCTCGGCAACAGGGAACAGGTGTCCGCCGCCTGATGGCACAGCCGGGCGCCGTCAGCGGGCCGCGGCGCTTGCTGCGTCGGCTGCGCGACGTAATGGCCGGTCCGGCATCGGCGCAGGACCGGCTGGACAAGATCGTTCGCATCATCGCCGGCGATATGGTCGCCGAGGTCTGCTCCTGCTACGTCATGCGTGCCGGCGAGGTGCTGGAGCTGTTCGCCACCGAAGGCCTGAATCCCACCGCCGTCCACCGGACCCGTCTTCGGGTCGGCGAAGGTCTGGTCGGCGACATCGCTGCCTTCGCCCGGCCGTTGATGCTGGCCGACGCCCAGGCCCACCCGAAGTTCGCCTACCGGCCGGAGACTGGTGAAGAAATCTTCCGCTCGCTGATGGGCGTGCCGGTGCTCCGGGCCGGCCGGGTGCTCGGCGTGCTGGTGGTTCAGAACCGCACCCGCCGCAACTACACCGAGGAAGAGGTCGAGGCGTTGCAGATCATCGCCATGGTGCTGGCGGAGATGATCAGCAGCGGCGACCTCGTCGATCCGGAAGAACTGGCCGAGGTCGACAACCCGGCCTGGACGCGGGGCCGGCTCGAAGGGCAGCGGCTGGTCGGCGGCATGGCGATCGGCCATGTCGTGCTGCATCAGCCGAACGTGCGGATCTCGACGATGGTCGCCGAGGATCCGGCCAAGGAGCGCGAGCGCCTGCGATCCGCGCTGTCGGGGTTGCAGGACGCGGTCGACCGCATTCTCGCCGAACCCGATTTCGAGGGCGGCGAGCACCGCGACGTGCTGGAAACCTATCGCATGTTCGCGCGCGATACCGGCTGGCTGAAGCGGATCGAAGAGGTGATCAACTCGGGTCTGACCGCGGAGGCGGCGGTGATGCGGGTGCAGGAAGACACCCGCATGCGCATGAGCCAGATCGTCGAGCCCTATCTGCGTGAGCGCCTGCTCGACCTCGACGACCTGACCCTCCGTCTTCTCAAGCATCTGGCCGGCGTTTCGGCCCCCGATCCGTCGACGCTCCCTGACGAGATCGTCCTCGTCGCGCGGTCGTTGGGGCCGGCGGAGCTCCTGGACTTCGACCGGTCCCGTCTCAAGGCGGTGGTGCTGGAAGAAGGCACACATACCGCGCATGTCGCCATCGTCGCCCGGGCCTTCGACCTGCCGGTGGTCGGCCGCGTTCGCGGGGCGCTTTCCCGTATCCGCTCCGGCGCTCTGGTCATTGTCGACGCCGATCTCGGCGCGGTCTTCCTACAGCCGGGAGAGGACCTGATCCAGACCACCCGCACCGCGATCGAGGCGGGCCAGACCCGCCGCGCCGCCTATGCGGCCATGCGCGATCTGCCGGCGATTACCCGCGACGGGCGACGGGTCTCGCTCAGGATCAATGCCGGTCTCCTGATCGACATGGCCAATCTCGAAGCGACCGGGGCCGACGGGGTCGGTCTCTATCGCACCGAGATTCCGTTCATGATTCATGCCCAGTTCCCCGATCTTCAGGCGCAGACCGATCTCTATGCGCGGGTCTTCGAGAGCGCGAAGGACAGGCCGGTCGTTTTCCGGACTCTCGATCTCGGCGCCGACAAGCGCCTGCCCTATTTTCCGGTCTCGGAGGAAGAGAACCCGGCGCTCGGATGGCGGTCGATCCGCATCGGCCTCGACCGTCCGGCCCTGCTCCGACAGCAGCTTCGTGCGCTGTTGCAGGCGGCGGCCGGGCGGCCGTTCAGCATCATGTTCCCGATGATCGCCGACGTCGCCGATCTGGACGGCGCCCGCGATCTGCTGGACCGGGAGTTGGCACGGGCGAAGGAACTGGGACAGCCGGTCGGAGACCTGCGCGTCGGTGCGATGATCGAGGTGCCGGCGCTGATCTGGCAGCTCGATCAGCTTCTGCCGCAGGTCGACTTCGTTTCTGTCGGCAGCAACGACCTCATGCAGTTCTTCTTCGCCAGCGACCGCAACAATCCGCGTCTCGCCGAACGCTACGATCTCCTGTCGAGTGCCGCGCTCAACATGATGCGGGCTCTGGTCGAAGCCACGGACAAGGCTGGAGTCACGTTATCGGTCTGTGGAGAGGCTGCCGGCCGGCCGCTCGAAGCGATGACGCTGGTGGCGCTCGGCGTTCGTGAGCTGTCGATGCCACCAGGCGGGGTCGGACCGGTTCGCGAGATGATCCGTTCGCTCGATGCGGAGGCGCTGGCACACTATCTGGACAGTTTGCGTGGAGCCCCCGACCACAGTCTGCGCCACAAGCTCCGCAGTTTCGCACAGGATCATAATATCAGCCTGTAAATACTGCGGGGGAAAATGGAAATCTCATGTGGTCCACTATTGACGCCGTGACGGTTATGGCGTTATGCGAGGAGGCACGGGAGGAGCACGGGACCGTCGTTTCTTCTGTTTCGGGGGGCCACTCGTGGCGAGAATGGCACAGGCTGAAGACCGCAAAGTCGTAAGCTTCAACGATGGTGCTGCCAGCCTGGGCGGTGTCGGGGCGGAGTTGCAGGCGGCGCGAATGCGCGCGGGTCTCGAGCTCGCTTCGGTCAGCGAGAACCTCCGCATCCGCTATCAGCATCTCGATGCGATCGAGAACAGCGATTTCGACGCCCTGCCGGGGCCCGCTTACGCGGTGGGCTTCGTCCGTGGCTATGCGAACTATCTCGGTCTCGACGGCGATGAATTCGTCCGCCGCTTCAAGGAGGAAGTTGCCGGCTTCTCGCCGCAGCAGGACCTCCGGTTCCCCGAGCCGCCGCCGGAAGGCCGGCTGCCGAAAGGGATCGTCGTCGTTCTGTCCATCGTCGTTGCGGTCGGCGTCTTCCTCGCCTGGCAGTACTTGGCCGGCCCCCGGGATTCGGGAACGCCGGTGGTCGCCGACGTGCCGGAACGGCTGACCGAGCCCGAAGCGACCCCATTGGTGGCAGGCGATGCCGGCGATAGGGACGAAATCGCATCCGTGACGATCGAAAGCAGCGAGACGGCCGCGCCGGCCGTATCCGAGCCCGCGCCCTCGGCGCCGTCTTCCCAGGAAGGGTCGGTCATTTCGGTGGCGCCCGCCGACGCGGTGACGTCCGAGAGCCTGCCGGCTGATACGGCGGCGGCTTCGAGCGAAGACCCGGTTGCACCGGTTGCGAATACCGGCCCTGCGATGACGTCGGCGCCGGAAACGGCTGCCGAAGTGCCGGCGGCCCGGGAAACGGCCGCGCCGCAGCAGATGACGGCGATCGCCCCTCAGGCCGATAGCACGGTGGAAGCCTCGGACGAGCCGGCGGAGACCGCGGTCACCGAAGAGGCCGAGGTTCCGGCGCCCGAGGATCAGGACATGGCGATCGCGGCGATCAGCCCGGCCCCGCCGGTCGCCACCGAAGCTGGTCCGGCCGGGAACGACGATCTCATTCCGGCGGCGCCGGAAGTGGGCGATTACGTGCCGCGGGTCTATGGCCAGGGCAATACCGACTCCCGTGTCGTGCTGCGGGCGCGCGACGACAGTTGGGTCCAGGTTCAGGGACGAAACAACGAACTTCTTCTGACCCGCATCCTCCGTGCCGGTGACACTTACCGGGTGCCCAACCGGAAGGATCTGGTGCTGATCAGCGGCAATGCCGGCGGCCTCGACGTCATCGTCGACGGAAAGACTCTCCCGGCCCTCGGCCGGCAGGGCACCGTGGTGCGGAACGTATCGCTGGACCCGGCGCGCCTTCTGGCGGAAGCCGGCTCGCGCTGAGGCGCATGGATCGGTTTCGCGTTCTGCGGTTTGCCGTAACCGCTGGGCGCACTATAGTCACCCCCGAACTCCACTGATCAGTTGAACGGAAGGCTCTCATGAGTGTCCGCCCATACCGGGAGATCGTCCGTCGCCCGAGCCGTCAGATCCACGTCGGCAAGGTGCCGGTGGGCGGTGACGCGCCGATCACGGTCCAATCGATGACCAATACCCGGACCAGCGATGCCGCGGCGACGATCCGTCAGGTCCGCGAACTCGAAATGGCCGGCGCCGATATCGTCCGCGTGTCCTGCCCCGACGAGGACTCGACGAAGGCGCTGCATGAGATCGTCAAGGAAGTGACGGTGCCGATCGTCGCCGACATCCATTTCCACTACAAACGTGCCATCGAGGCTGCCGAGGCGGGCGCCGCGTGCCTGCGCATCAACCCGGGCAATATCGGCTCGATGGAGCGGGTCCGCGAGGTGATCCGCGCCGCCAAGGATCACGGCTGCTCAATGCGTATCGGCGTCAATGCTGGCTCGCTTGAGAAGGACCTGCTGGAAAAATACGGCGAGCCCTGTCCCGAGGCGCTGGTTGAAAGCGCGCTCGATCACGCCCGCATCCTCGAGGACAACGACTTCCGCGAGTTCAAGATCAGCGTCAAGGCGTCGGACGTGTTCCTGGCCGTCGCGTCCTATCAGCAGCTCGCGGACGCCTGCGACTATCCGCTGCATATCGGCATTACCGAAGCCGGAGGACTGACGTCCGGCACCGTCAAGTCGTCGATCGGCCTCGGCATGCTGCTGTGGTCCGGGGTCGGTGACACGCTCCGGGTCTCGCTGTCGGCGGATCCGGTGGAGGAAGTGCGGGTCGGCTTCGAGATGCTCAAGTCGCTCAACCTTCGCCATCGCGGCGTCAACATCATCTCCTGTCCGTCCTGCGCGCGGCAGCAGTTCGAGGTGATCAAGACCGTCGAGCTGCTGGAGCAGCGTCTGGCTCACATCAGCACGCCACTCACCCTGTCGATCATCGGCTGCGTGGTGAACGGGCCGGGCGAGGCGCGCGAGACCGATATCGGACTCACCGGCGGCGGGCGCGGGACCCATCAGGTCTATCTCAGCGGGATCGCCGACCATCGCATCCAGGACGAGGATCTCGTTGATCACATCGTCAGGCTGGTCGAGAAGAAGGCGGCGGAAATCGAGGCCGCCGATGCCGAGCAGGACGGTCCCGAGACCCGTCTCGCTTCCTGACGTCCGGAGACCTCCTTGGCCAAACTGCAATCGGTCCGCGGCACGCGGGACCTGCTGCCCGATGACGCGCGCCGCCACCGTATGGTGGTCGATACCGCCCGCTCCGTCGCCGAACGCTATGGCTATGCCGAGGTGGCGACGCCGATCTTCGAGTTCACCGAGGTGTTCGCGCGAACGCTCGGCGACACCTCCGACATCGTCACGAAGGAAATGTACACCTTCACCGACAAGGGCGGCGACAGCCTGACCCTGCGGCCGGAGGGGACGGCGGGAATCGCGCGCGCCTACATGGCGGGCGAGCTGCGTCAGATCAATCCGCAGAAGTTCTTCTACAGCGGGCCGATGTTCCGCCATGAGCGTCCTCAGAAAGGGCGGCTGAGGCAGTTCCACCAGATCGGGGTCGAGATCCTGACCGTCGCTTCGCCGATGGCGGACATCGAAGTGATCGCCATGGGCGCGCACATCCTCGATGCGCTGGGGCTCAAGGGCCGCGTCACCCTGGAGATCAACACGCTGGGCGACGGCGAGAGCCGCCAGCGCTATCGCGAGGTCCTGGTCGACTACCTGAGGGGCCATGAAGCGAAGCTCTCCGAGGATAGCCGTCAGCGCCTGACGCGAAACCCGCTGCGCGTCCTCGATTCCAAGGACGAGGGCGACCGCGTGGTGATCGCCGACGCTCCCATCTTCGGCGACTATCTGAACGAGGAGTCGCGAGCGTTCTTCGACCGCGTGCTCGCCGGCCTCGACACGCTCGATATCGGCTACCGCATCAGCCCGCACCTCGTGCGCGGGCTCGACTACTACTGCCATACGGCCTTCGAGTTCACGACCACCGAGCTCGGAGCGCAGAGTGCCGTCCTCGCCGGTGGCCGCTATGACGGTCTGGTCGAAACGATGGGCGGTCCGCCGACACCGGGTGTCGGCTGGGCGGCCGGTATCGAGCGGCTGGTGATGCTGGCGGCCGACCCGGCGCCGCCGCCGCGGCCGGTCGCGGTGATCCCCGTCGGCGACGACATGATCGATCACGCGCTGGGTCTGGCCGAGACCCTGCGCCGTGCCGGCCAGGTCGTCGACTTGGCCCCGACGGGTAACTTCTCCCGGCGCCTGAAGCGGGCCAATGCCCTTTCGGCGCGGGCTGCGGTGCTGGTCGGCGGCGACGAGTGGGCGCGGGGCGAGGTCGGCTTGCGCGATCTCGACAGCGGCGAGCAGACCGATGTACCGGTCGGGGAGCTTGCCGAACGCCTGGGTGCCGCCCTATAGGAGAGGGCTGGTGCCGGTAGGTTGTGGCCGGACGACATAAGCCGTGAATATGTGAAGAGGACCCGGACCCATGGCTCGCCCAGGGCTTGAGGAGCGTTTCGACCGCATCCAGCGTCGTCATGACGAACTGAACCATCTGCTGTCCACCGACACGCAGCTCTCCGGGGAGCAGCGCGCCAAGCTCGCCAAGGAGTTCGCCGAGCTGGGTCCGGTCATCGACGGCATCAACGCGCTGAAGGACCTGCGGTCGGAGCTCGCGGATCTCGACGAACTCGTCGCGCAGAGCGGCGACGACCCCGAAATGCGGTCGATGGCGGTGGCCGAACAGGATGCGCTGGAACGGCGCCTGCCGGACCTGGAACACGAGGTGCAGATCCTTCTGCTGCCGAAGGACGAGGCCGACGAGAAGAGCGCCATTCTCGAAGTCCGGGCCGGGACCGGCGGCGAGGAAGCGGCCCTGTTCGCTGCCGAACTGTTTCGGATGTACCAGCGCTACGCGGAGCAGCGTGGCTGGCGGTTCGAGGTTCTCCATGTCTCGGAGACCGGAATCGGCGGGTACAAGGAGGCCCAGGCGGCGATTGCCGGCCGCGGCGTGTTCGCCCGTCTCAAGTTCGAGTCCGGCGTCCACCGGGTGCAGCGGGTTCCGGAGACCGAGGCCGGCGGGCGTATCCACACCTCGGCGGCGACCGTCGCGGTGCTGCCCGAGGTCGAGGAGGTCGATCTCGCCATCGACGAGAAGGACCTGCGCGTCGATGTGTTCCGGGCCAGCGGACCCGGCGGTCAGTCGGTCAATACGACCGACAGCGCCGTCCGAATCACCCATCTGCCGACCGGCATCGTCGTTCAACAGCAGGACGAGAAGTCGCAGCACAAGAACAAGGCGAAGGCGCTTCGCATTCTCCGCGCCCGCCTCTACGAAGCGGAGCGCCAGCAGCGGGAGGCGGAACGAGCGGCCGCCCGCCGCTCGCAGGTCGGCTCCGGCGACCGGTCGGAGCGCATCCGCACCTATAATTTTCCGCAAGGGCGGGTGACCGACCATCGCATCAACCTGACCCTCTACAAGATCGACCGCGTCATGACCGGCGAAGCACTCGACGAAGTCATCGACGCGCTGATCGCCGACGACCAGGCGACACGACTGGCCGAGATCGCATGATCCGGTTCGAGGGGCCGACGCTTGGCGATGCGCTTGATCAGGCGGCCCGCGAGTTGACCCGGGCCGGTGTTCCGGGCGCCCGGACCGACGCCAGGCTTCTCGTCGCGCACGCTGCCGGTGAGACGCGCGAGACGGTGATGGGTTACCCTGAACGGGTCATGAGTCCGGACGCGCTCGAAGACCTTGCCGTCCTGGTGCTGCGTCGGATCGAGCGAGAGCCCATGGCTCACCTTCTCGGCTATCGTGAGTTCTGGAGCCTGCGTTTCAAGGTCACGGCGGATACCCTCGACCCCAGGCCTGACAGCGAAACCCTGGTCGAGGGCGTTCTGGCGGCCCTCAGCGATCGGAATTGCGCCTTGCGTATCCTCGATCTGGGAACCGGGACCGGTTGCCTTCTGCTGGCATTGCTTTCCGAGCTGCCGAACGCTTCCGGGGTGGGCATCGACGCCAGCCCCTCGGCCCTGGCCGTGGCGCGCGAAAACGGAGAAGTGCTGGGCTTCGGTGATCGGGCCGCCTTCCACCTCGGGAATTGGGGCCGGCCGCTGGAACCCGCCTTTGATGTAATCGTCACCAACCCGCCCTATATACCGGAAAGCGATATTGACGCGCTGGAGCCCGAGGTCGCGCTGCACGAGCCGCGTTATGCCTTGGCCGGCGGTGCCGACGGGCTGGCGGCATATCGCGGATTGCTTCCGGACGTAACACGGCTGCTCGCTCGGGACGGGCTTGTGGCGGTCGAGGTCGGTGTCGGTCAGGCGCCCGTGGTGGCGGCGATGATGACGGATGCCGGGATGTCGGTAACCGTCCGACAGGATCTCGCCGGGGTGGAACGCTGTCTTCTCGGGCGTTTTGCTTGAGGCGGGGAACCGAAGAAATTGCTTGGAACAGCGGGCTTTCGCAGTTACTTTGACCCTGTCGAGATTGTGGGCAACGACCGACTAGGTCGAGGAGTGGTCCCACAACCTTCTCTGTCGCAAATCGTAATTGCGCATAGGCGCGGCGATATGCCGCAAGGCGGCGGTGCGACCGGACTCTTTAGTCAGACCACTAACTGCAAGATGGAATGAGACAAGGTCCCAATTCGAAGCGACAGCGGGGCGGACGTCCCAATGGTCGTCGGCCCTTTCATGGGAATTCGCAAACTTTTGAAAGCAATGGCCCGGACGTGAAGATTCGCGGCAACGCGCTGCAGGTGCTTGAGAAGTATCAGGCCCTGGCCCGTGATGCCCTGGCTTCCGGCGATCGCATCGCTGCTGAGAACTATCTCCAGCACGCGGAGCACTATTACCGGATTTATCAGGCCAACATGGCCAACAACCCCGCCGCCAACCGAGGCCCGAACGGGGCCCAACCGTCGCAGCCGGAAACGGCCGAAAACGAGGAAGCGGACGGACAGACGCAGGCCGCATTGCCCAACTGAGGGCCGGCCACTGTGTGGCGGCCCGCTTCGCGCGGGCGCCCGACACGCTCTTTCAGAGTTACACGTTCAAACGTTCGGCTGGGGCGCTAGCGGTCGCCCGGTGCCGTGGGGCAACCGGCGACTCTATTCGCCGCTCGACATGCCCCGGACCAGAACCGGCTTGCCCGGCAGGTTGGCATAGGCGCTTCGGATCTCGTTGCGCTTCGCCTCGAACGTCCGCAGATCCTTGCCGGTGAGGATGATCCCCGTCGGCAGCTTGACCTTCATCGGGTTCACCTGGGTGCCGTTCTTCAGCACTTCGTAGTGGAGGTGCGGGCCCGTCGACCGGCCGGTGGTCCCGACATAGCCGATGATGTCGCCCTGGCGGACACGCTTGCCCGGATAGATCCCCTTGCCGATCCTGTTCATGTGGGCGTAGGCGGTGTCGTACTCGGTGTTGTGGCGGATACGGACGTAGAGCCCGTAGGAGCTGAATTTCGACGCCCGCTCGATCACGCCGTCACCGGCGGCGAAGATCGGCGTACCGCGGGGTGCCGCAAAATCCAGCCCCTTATGCATCTTCGAGTAGCCGAGGACCGGGTGCTTACGCATGCCGAAGCCCGACGACAGCCGGGCGCCGTCGATCGGCGTCCGCAGCAGCGCTTTCCGCGCGCTCTGGCCCTTGTCGTTGAAATAGTCGGTCGTGCCGTCGCCCAGGGTGAAGCGGTACAGCGGGTAGGTGATGCCGCTCAGCGTCATCGACGCATAGAGGACGTCGCCGTCCCGGACCTCGTTGCCGCTCTCGTCGACATAGGTCTCGTACATCAGCTCGAAGTGATCGCCGTTCTGGATGTCGCGCTGGAAGTCGACGTCGTAGCTGAACATCTTGATCAGCTGCAGCAGAACGGACGGCGATACGCCCGCGGCGACCGCGTCGCCGTAAAGGCTGTGACGAATGGCCCCCGAACGCCGGACCGTCTGCAGGAACAGCGGCTTCGTCACCTTCTTCGGCACGAACTTGCCGTCGGCTTCCCGCATGACCTCGACCCGCGTCTCGGTGTCGAGGTCGACGCTGAATCCGGCGAGGATCGGCTTCGCCAAGCCGGCGGTCGGATGGAACGCGATCGCGATGTCGGTGCCGGCGCGCAGACGGCGCGGGTTGAGGACCGGGCGCACACCGTCGATGGCGGCATGGGCGTCGTTGCGATCGGTGCCGGCGTCGACCAGGAGCTTCATCAGCGTGTCGCCGCGGCCGAGGGTCATGGTGACGCGTTCGACATTGGCCAGTGCGCTGAATGGCGTCCCTGCGACGACGGGAATGAGCTCGGCGCGTGGCTCGACCGTCGGGATCATGTCGGCTTCGGCGAGGTCGCCGGGCGAGGCCGGCCCCTGCTCGGCGGAGGGAAGCTGCGGCACCGTCGACGCGAACAGGCCGCTGTTAACCGAATCGGGGCTGGTACGGCGTGCTTCGAAGGTCTTGTCGCCGGTTCGCTCGACCACGACAGCGCCATTGTCGTCGAGGATGAGAATGAAGCCGGCCATTCTCTGCGAGTCGAGGTCGATCGCGACTTCGACGGTCTGACCGACGCGGAGCTTGCGGGGGTCGACGAGACGGCGGAGGGCCTTGATCGCGGAGTCGGCGTCTTGTCGCGAGCCGCCTGCTTCGACCAGCAGTTCCATCAGGGTATCGCCGCGGCGGATCGGCTTGCGCTGAAGATCGGCCGCCGGAGTCATCGTCGCGGCAGCGATGGGCTGCGCCTGAGTCGCCGCTGTGGCGTGCGGAAGATCGACCACTGCGGCAACGGTCCTGCCGGCCTCAGGGCTGGGCTCGGTGGCGGGCGAGACCGTTGTCGGCTCGGCGATCGCAGGCGGTGAATCCGGCTCGGGCCGTACCGGCGCGGGCTCGATCTCGGCCGTTTCGACGGGCTCCGCCTCGGTGATCGGGGCCGGAGCGGCCGCTGCCGCGACCACGGTCCCGGGCTTGAGCGCCGGCTGGCTGACCGGAAGGCGATCGCTGAAGCGGCCGTCGGCCAGGATGCCGGCCATGGCGACCGTGCCGCCGTCACCGGCGATGCGGACCCCGGCAAACTGTCGGGCGCCTTTGCGCTCCATAAAGAAGACGGTGATCTCGTCGCCGATCTGCAGACGGCGGAGATCCGTCTGGGTGCGGAGAATTGCAACGGCGCGCGCCGCTTCGGTGCGATCGACCCCGGCCCGGACCATCAATGGCAGTGGAGTCTCGCCGCGCTTCAGCGCCAGAGTGTGGCTGGTGAAGCGGTCGATGGCGGCGGGAGCGGTTTCATGCGCCTCTGCCGATGAAACGGGCTCGGGCTTTTGCGCAGACGCCGGCCGGGCCGTTGCCTTGGGTGGCGCCGCACGCTCCGGCCGGCGCGTATCGGCCATCATGAATGCGCCGCCGCCGGTGCGGACCACACGCAGGTCGGACGAGGGGGCGTGCAGCGTCAGAGCGTTGAGCTGCGGGCGCGGCTCGTCGGCCGACGGCAGGGTGACCGAGACCTCGACGGACGTGCCGACCGGCAGGCGGCGAAGATTGGTTTTCTGGTCGAGGACACGGACCGCCTGGCCGGCATCGTCACGGTCGACGCCGGTCCCGCGCAGGAGTTCGATGACCGACTGGCCGCGCTCCAGCTTGACTTCACGGGTGAGGCGGTGCGGGCTGCCGTCCGGCAGTACCTCCAGGCCGATGCCGCCGATCTCGCCGGTGACGGTTTTCGTCGCGCCGGTCAGCGCCCGGTACCCTCCGTCGAAATCCCTGTAGGCGCCGACACCGCGGCCGCCGTCGACATCGACCACCAGCCCGATAAGAAGAGGGGTCGTGCCGGGATGAACGAAGATCTCGACCGGTTGGCCGATCTTGAGCTGGCGCAGATTGACGTGATGGCGGAGAACCCGGATGGCGCGATCGGCCTGGTCGCGGTCGATCCCCACCTTTTCCAGCACTTCCATCAGGGTCTCGCCCGACCCCAGAGTGCGGTGAAGGGCTTCGCTGGCCCGCCGCGACGTCGTCTCTTTGGCGACGGTCGCACCGGCCGTGGCGGCATGGGCTGAAGAGACTGTGGGGAGTGTCTGTTGAGGGGAGGGGAAGGTTAGCCACGCAATGAGCGCAGTTGTGGTCGCAATAGACGCCCTTCGGCGCACGTCGCGGCCGCTCGTCATTCCTCGCCCCCCAAAACCTACCTATACAGAGACGGCGCAAGCTTGCGGCCGAGGTAGGGTATTGTCAATAACTTGCTGTTAATCCTGTGGGATTTGCTGGCTATGATCCCGACGGCCGTCCTACGCGCGCGGTCTCCATAACGATCCGGGGAATTGTGCGAAGGGCGTCGAATTTGGTTGTTGACTCGGTCCGGCCCAACCCCTATATCACGCCCTCCCGCCGGCCGAGGCTGGATGGGAACGGCTCTTTTGACATTATGAATATGGGAAGGGATGCGTAGGCGGCGGCGTGTTGTTTAGCCGGCGCGGATGCATCCAGCGAGTTGGGCGTTTCGGGCTCTG
>MDTD01033729.1_pt1 | contig 25961 bp, 23 predicted proteins | sample 811221 | NCBI WGS metagenome assembly MDTD01 (sample SAMN05326646, study PRJNA326480) | marine metagenome | isolation source: seawater | place: Pacific Ocean: South West | collected 2011 | reverse complement strand
TATTAAAGTCACCTACGTACTTTGATTTGTTTTTAACTATGTAACGACCTGAATAAACCATATAAATAAAGAAATAATACTTTAATATATGTATAAGGATCTAACATGTCAGAACTCAGTATCATAAATCAAAAAGCTGGTCCTTTAGGAGAAACTGTTAAAAAAGATTTTAGTGATTTTGCTGGTGGTAATCCATTTGCTAAAAGCGTTAAAAATTCTACTGCTATGGGATTAGATGATGATATAACTGGTCAATCTTTGCAAGGTAAAATACCAAGTCCATTGTCATCAAGTGACGTTGGTCCTAGTAAGTTAGAGTATCCGATAGACGTAAGTGGTAATCCTGCATACGCTGCAACAATTAAGTTTCAAGTTTTAGAATACACTACAGCTAGTCCAGGTAAATCACAAAAAAATCACATAACACCTACCACTGATAATATTCAATCTCAAGAAACTACCAAAGCAAAGGTTGAAGACGAAACTGCCATACCGGAAATTGATGGTGTTGACCCCTTAGTATCTAACTTAGCAAACTATGAAATAGATGGAGTTTCCACTGGTATTGGTAATCCATTATTTCAACCGTCAGATGCTGCTGTTACTGAATCATTCGTTAAAACTAAAGAAGACGCTAAAAAAGAATTTAACAACGTTAAAAACAGTACCACTAACTCTGGTAACTTTAAATTAGGATTTTTTCCTAAAACAAACTCTCCTATTATTAGTATGTATTTTCCACCATCTCAAGCATTCGTTGATGGAGTTTCTTATGGTGACGCAACTCTAGGAGCGTTTGGTGGCGCAGCTTTAGCTGGAATTGAAGCTGGCGGAACTGGAATCAGAGCAGCAGGTGATCAAATTAAAAGTGAAGCAAAAAGTTTTATTGATACTTTTTTTAAAGGCCAATTAAGATTGTCTGCGGCTGCTGAATCAGAAGCTGCTAGATTAGCTGCCAGTAGAGCAATAGAAAGAAATCCTCTTACAAATCTTAACTCAGGGCTTGGCGCTGCAGCTGGCATCGCTAACAGAATAATAGTTAATCCAAACGTAAGAAAATTATTTAACGGCGTAATTGTAAGAGAGTTTACTTTTCAATTTAAAATGATACCTACCTCGCCTGAAGAAGGTGAAGTAATACAAAAAATAATTAAAATATTTCGAAAAGAATTATATCCTAGAGCGTTCAAAGTTCCTATAGGTGATGAAGCAAGTGTAAGTTTAGGATATAACTTTCCTAATGCTTTTAAAATTAAATTTAACTTTAAAGATTCAGAAAATATAAACATACCTAAGATACTTCCATGTTATTTAAGAAATATGTCACATACAATAAATCCAACAGGTGGCGGTTTTAAAAATGATGGTAAACCTAACGAAACAGATTTGACACTATCATTTGTTGAACACAGAGCAATTGAACAACAAGACATAGAAAAGGGATTTTAATGCTGTACTTTAATGAATTTGAAAACTTAACTTATAAGTTTGGAGACGAGGTTGATACAGTAATATTTCAAAACATATCAACATACGTTGATGTAATTGATGAAATTAAGAATAATATCACGTTTTTAAACGTTCATACAATACAAGAAGGGTTTAGACCTGATCAAGTTTCAATACAATTATATGGAACACCATTATATTACTGGACCTTTTATTTAATTAATGACGATATTAGAGAACAAGGTTGGCCACTCGTTCGAACTGAACTTGATGCATACACTAAAAAAATATTTCCTAATACAACACTTACGACAAGAGACGCTGATCTTGCAAATAAATTTAAAGTAGGACAAACGCTTACCGGCGGAACAACGAGCTTGTCTGGTAAAATTATAAGAAGAAATATAGATCTAGGACAAATTGTAGTTGAAGGAGACATTGCATTTTCTATAGGCGGTGAATTGTTTTCATCAACAAATTCAGACGGTGATGTTGAAACTCTAACTGCAGTATCGAGTTCAAAAGAGTATCAGTCGGCTTCACACTATGTAGATGGTTCTGGTGTTATAGTGGACATAGATCCAACTATTGGTCCGGGAGGTTTACTCACTGAAAAAACTTATGAAGACGTTTATTTTACAGTAAACGAGAATCTTAGACAAATTAAAATAATTAAACCAAGTCAAATTGCAAATGTGGTTTCAAGCTTTAAAAGAGCTTTAAGAGGATAACATGGAATTAGACGTTGCTTCTACAGCAGAAGGATCTACTGAATACGTACTTACAAGCGCTCTTATAACATCAGATCGTCTGCAGTCTGAAGTTGAAATAAGTGCGGTAGTAACCGAGTTTGTAATTTATGAACACATTGAAAAACCATACTTGACAATGAGATTATCTTTCATAGATCAAATTAACATAGTGCAAACAGTTGACTTTCAAGGTGGAGAAAAATTATCTATCACTATAAAACAAATTGAAGAGGTTGAAACCGGCAATCAAATTAAAAAAGACTTTGTTGTCGATGAAATAGAAAAAGTAATTAAACTTGATGAAAGAAATGAAACCGTTATAGTACATTGCACAGAATATCACATGTTCGAAGCTGCAGCTCAAAACGTTAATAAGTCTTACAGCGGTTCTCCTTCAGACATTATTAGAGGTTTAATTTCAACTCACATAAATAAAGACATAGTTATAGATGGAACTGATTCTACAAAAAATTTAAAAGTTATAATACCAAACTTGGATCCAATAGAAGCTGCGTTATGGATAAAAAATAGAGCAGTAACTTATAATGGCTTACCTTTCTTTCTGTACTCTCCTCTTGGTGTAAATAATTTAGTTTTTAAAGATTTAGGTAAAATGTTATCTGAACCTGTAAATAATATCACAAGACCATACATATATGCAAGTAGCATGTCCGAACAAACAGGCGCACCTAGATTATATAATATATTAGAGTATAAATATGAAAATTCTGAAGACTTAGTTAAGTTAATGAGAAAAGGTTATGTAGGAGCTTCATACAGTTTTTATGACGTTCATAGAGGCATACCTGAAACAAAACATTTTGATGTCGATAATGTATTTAAAAGTTTATTAGTGCAAAATCTTCTTGGTGGCGAAAATTCAAAATATAACTATGGACCTGAATACAAAGTAAAAGGATCAAACCTATCAACTTATAATTCTAAAGTTATAAGTAAAATATCTTCCATTGGTAGTTACAGAGGAGGATCATACAATGCAGGTTTTAGAAGTTACAGCGATGAAACTTTAGGTGGTGATCATATGAAACATGTTACAAGTAAAGCGATAAAAGGTTTTTTATCTAAAACACCTTTATGCGTTACTGTAAAAGGTAGAGAATTTTTAACGGGTGATAACAATTACACTTTAGGGAAAACTATAAGGATCTTATTTTTAGATGCTGATCCAACTTCAGACACACAAACCGCTTCAAAAGACTTAAAAAAATCAGGTGATTATTTAATAATAGGAGCCAAACACTCTTTTAATGGCGACAAGGTTTCAAGTGAATTACTATGTGGTAAAGTGGCATCTCTTGGAAAGGAGGTCAACGTATAATGGCATACGCACACATACCAGAAAGTGAATATTATGGAGATCAAGTAAGATGGTTTATTGGTACCATAGTAGATGTTAATGATCCTTTGAAGCTTGACAGGGTCAGAGTAAGGGTGTATGGTATTCATACCTCAAATACAGTGGACATACCAAATGAAGATTTACCATGGGCCACTGTCTCCATACCTGTTACTGAAGGTGGTACATCTGGACTTGGTGCAAATTCACAAATAAAAAACAGAGCTCAAGTTTTTGGAATATTTTTAGATGGTAAAGACTCGCAACTGCCTTTAGTCTTAGGATCTATACCTAAAGTCGAAACAAAAAGAAATGATGTTGAAGAAGCACCTTCGGTTAAAAATGAGTATGACGGAACATCAGTCGTTCCGGATGCTCCACCGCCGGCAGTAAGACCAGGCGCACCTTCAGTAAATGACGGCAATCTAGTAGGAAACACAAACGCAGAGAAGGCATACAACTTTTTTCTATCAAAAGAAGGTGGATCATTTACACCAGCACAGGCTGCAGGAATAGTAGGAAACTTGATGGCTGAATCTGGAAAAGATATAAATCCAACGATAGTATCAGGGTTTAAAAACGAAGGATCTTTTGGAATAGCTCAATGGAATCCAAGTAAGGCTGCAGGCTTTCGATTGCAAGAGCTTAAAAGATTTTGTAAAGATTCTAATCTGAACTTTAGAACCTTATATGCTCAATTAAAGTTTATAATATACGAACTTGGAAAATATCCTTATTTAGGTCTCGGTAAGTTAAGAAAAGCACAAACGCCAGAAGAAGCGGCTGAGATTTTTGAAAAGCGTTATGAAAGACCAGCGCCGGGAAGCACACAAAAAAGAATTAACTTTGCACTTGAAATAAATAATAAGCTAGGAATCGGAGCGGCATAATGGCTGATACATCATTTATTAACATGAAAGCTGGCGATAAGCCTCGAGGTGCCAATGAAAATAGTACGTTCAATGGCACTGTGTTAACGATAGGCCGGCCAGAAGTTATAGCAAAACTTACAGACATAAGAGTCGCTAAGACTCAAACAGCCGATAAGAATGCTTTTTCGACTACTAATCTTACATCAATATTTGATGACACCTCTCAGTATACTTTTAACGGAACTAGTATATCTTTAAGAAGCTTTCATCAAAGAATTAGAATAGAATATGAAAAGCCAGAAGTAACACAGGCTGAGTTTGAAGCCGCGGCTCATCCATCAATGGTAGCTTTTCAACAGAAAATGATTGCAGATATTGGTGGTCCTATGAAAGGCGCGGCTGCCAGTCTTAACATTCAAGAGATTGTTGGTAATGCCTCTCCTTTTAATGTTGCAGGCGCAACGTTTGGTGGCTTTAAATGTATACAAGATGGTGCAAAACCAACAGCAAACTTTGTTAAAAGAGTTAGAATAACACAGCTACAGTCTGGTGCAGCAGACGGATCTGGTGATAAAACTTCTTCACAAACTACAAACTTAACAAAGCTATTTAATAAAACTAATTTATCTAATACTAATTTAACTAAAGTTGTTTTTACACAAGGCAGTTGTAATGCAATAATTGATGAACTGAAAACTCATACCACTGCCTCATCAGAAAAAATACAGACAGAAGCAAAAGCCGTTTTACCTACGGGTCTAACACAAAAAGTTTTAGACCAAGCAACCACGGCCATACAAGACAAAGATGCAGGCATTACAGTTGAAAGTAAAATGACTAAAGAAGTACAAACAGAAGTAAAATCAAAACTTAAAGAAGTACAAGATGCTGCTACAGAATTAAATCCGAGCGCAGTAATTCCATCACCAGGTATAGGTAGATCAGGCGCAAATGTGTTTGCAAACTTAGTAGGAAAGGTAAAAGGAGTAGCAGCTAAATTTCCACCTAGTATTAAAAATGCTATGGCTGGATTGCCAGATGGTGTGGTGCCACCTTCATTAGACGCATTTGGTGGACCTGGACCAGAAATACCTAATTTAATTGAAGGGGTTGATCCACTTACTGGTAAACTTTCATTAAATACAAACACAAGTAAACTAGTTCAAAAAGGAAGTCTTACGCCTGAAATGTCACCAAGTAACATAACAAATTTAAATATTAGCAAATCAACTTTTGCTGGATATAATACGCCAAAGACACACAAGTTTGAATTTGTTGATACAACTGATGAGCTAGGAACTGAATTTCTTAGAAGTTCTAGAATGAAAACTGGAAGTAATAATGAAGTAATAGCCTTTGTTATAGGCTGGACTGACAAGCTTTGGGGACCACCTGAAAAAGTAAACGCTAGTTCTATTCATGAAATATCAAAAGTAAGCGATTTAAATAATTTAATTGAAAGAAAAGGTAATGTAAAAAAAGCACTTAGTACGATAAATGACACTCCTAAAATTTATGGAATACAAGCTCATTACTTAATATTAACAGACGGAAGAATACAAAGAGGACGACCTATCGATGAAGTTCGAAATCCAGATACTTCAATATCTTTTGATCTTACTGGTGTGCAAGTTACAATTGTTGCAAACACAGAAAATCCAGTTAATGACGAACAGATTAAATCATTAAAAAAATTAATTTCAAAGGCATATAGTACTATAGAAGGTGTTAATGTATATGGTGACTACGAGTTAGAACCATCAAGACTAGGACCAGCAATAGATATGGATTCGTTAAGAGATGTGTTTGGTAAAGTTAATTCTATAGAAAATCCAGAAGCAGGCACAAACGGCCCTAGCAGAAAAGAACTTGTATTTACAAAACCTGCAGTCATAGCTGAAGGATCTAAGACAAAATCTGTAGAGCCTTTTAGTTTTAGCAAGATACAAAGAGATGCTGCAAATATAGACTTAGCAACTGGTGAAGAGTTGCCAGCAGATGCTCAAGCAGATCTAAATAACGGATTGAAAGCTCTTGGAGATCTTAAGAAAGGAAAGCTTGATATTGATAAAGGCATAGCTCAAGCAATAAACGATCCTAAAAACTCTGCAGCAAAGCTACAAGGCGACGCAATTATTGGCAAACTTACCGGTGGTGTCGATGGAAATAAAATGTCGGTAGACACAATAGCTAAAAAATTAAACGCTAGCAACTTATCAAAAATGTTTAAAGGGTAGAATAAATCATGTCAATGGAATCTCAAAACTTTACTGTACCAGAAGGAAAAGCTAACTCATTAAAAAACAAAGAAAACGGGTTTTCTGATCCTAGTGGTGTCTTTCCTAAAGTAGAATATGAAGAGATTTCTTCTGTTAACGAGATAGCAAGAGGATTTAAAAGAGTTAACGTTGAGCTAGGTGGTTCTGTAAAAGATATTAATTTTGATTTAAATGAAGAATCAGTATCAACATATCCTAACTCGCAAGTTAAAGAAACCGCATCAGGTCATATCGTAGAGTATGATGATACTCCAGGTTCCGAAAGAGTAATGATAAGACATAATTCTGGTTCAGGTGTAGAAATGCGAGCAGATGGCTCGGTGGTGTATTCATCGACTAAAAATACTGTAAGAGTAACAGCAGAAGATGAAAAAGTGGTAGTCGATGGTGATGGCGAGTTACAATATAACGGCAACTTGAAACTTAAAGTTGCAGGCGATTTTGACGTAGAAGTTGGTGGAGACTTTAATGTTAATGTTAAAGGTGATATGGAACAAAATATAAGAAGAGGATTAATTACAGACGTAGCAGGTACAGTTGAAACTCAAATCGTAGGTAGTAAATCAGAAACAATCGGTGGAGGTTTTACTACTCTCATACACGGAGATAAAAACGATATCATTAAAGGATCGTTTGCTGAAAACGTTCAAGTAGATCATAACTATGCTGCAGGTGGCACATTGACAATGACAGCAGAAAAAGAGGTAACTTTATCAACTAAGAGCGCAAACATTACAGCATCATCACTTGCAGTGTTAGGTGACAGCGGAACAATAGGTGGCAATAATATGGTTTATTATGGTCATACTGCACATATACCAAGAGTTAATTCTACGTCTATTCATGCTACAGCGATGTATGCCACAACGTTTCATGGCAGTTTAAATGGTACTGCCAAAGAAGCCATTGATGCTAATAAAGCTGCAACAGCTGCATTAGGAGCTGCATCACCTGGAGGATATTCGACAACAGTAAATAATACCTTAGCTGCAGATTCTAACACCGTTCCACCTACTACTTCTATAATAAATGATGCTTTAGAAAATTCTGGAGTAGCAATTAAGAGAGTTCACGTAGATGACTTTAATCAATTATTTAACAGGTTAGATCGTACAGCACATTATGGCGGAGTGTCAAAAGTAGATTTAAATACAAAAGAAGCAAGATCAAAACTTAGAGATCCAAACAACGCGAGTAACAGTACATTTATTTCTGCTCTTATAGCGGACGGTACGATTTCTCCATTTGCTACAAGGCTTTCGCCATTGTCAACTGGCAGGATAGTTGGTAAAGATACTGTGGCAAGAAGAGGGACAGACACTTTAGGTAGAAGTCAAAACTCAACTAAATTATATAAGGCATAAGATGGCAGTTTCAACAGTAGATTTATTAGTAGATGCAAAATACAATCCTGTATTTCAAGATAGTATAACAAGTAAAACAAAACTTGCACCTGGTATCTCAATGGCAAAGTTTCTTGGTGGTGATAACGATCCTGTAACTTTAACTCATATTACAGATGACGACCAAAAAGTTTTATTGGCGAAACAATACGTGTTACATGCTGAAGCCATGCGTACAATTAATTCTAAAGATGCTACAAAGGAATTTAAAGACTTTAGGTTGCAAGTTGTGGAAGGTTTATATAGAGCTGAAGAAGGTGAAAACTTAGATGTTAGTGACGGATTAAATTATTTAATGTCAAGAGGGCTGGCTGTAGTTTATGAGCTTATAGGTTTAGACGGTAAGATTGCGATAGAAAAAACTTTTGACTTAGCCGTATACTGGAAAGATAACATACAGTTTGATAAAATGATTTTGGACTATGATAACTATAATCCAGATAATACGCTTAACGCACAAATTATTTTAGTAATGCCTGAAGTGATATCGCCATGGACGGTAACTTTTAACAATAATATCGAAACAAGATATAATAACATTAATCAAGTTACGAATGAATTATTAGAGGTATTAAGGACGACTGCTAGTGCATAACCTATATAAATAGATCAAGAGGAAAATATATGCCGACAAGAGCTTTTTCAATTGAAGATGGTAACATAGGAACCGCAAATCTGCTTTCAAGCAGAGAAGAAACGTACAAAGATATTGACTTGACTTTTGCTAAAAAAGCTTCAGGTGACGTTTTTAAGAAAGAACACGCAGCTGCAGTAAAACAAGCGGTTAAGAACTTACTTTTAACTAACTTTAGTGAGAAACCTTTTCAACCTAGATTTGGTGGTAACTTAAATTCCTTTCTTTTTGCTTTAAACACTGACGTTGACGACGACGATTTAAGAGAGCAAATAATACAAGCTATTGAAATATTTGAACCAAGAATACAGGTATTAAACATTGACACTAATTTACGCGATGATTCACACGAAATAAAAGTCACTGTTACTTTTAAAATGATTAATACATCAGAAACTATAAGTACACAAGTGAACTTAACGAGGTTAAGATAAATGGCAACAACTATTAGATCAACTCAATTAGATTTTGACACTATCAAAGGTAGGTTAAAAGATTTTTTAAAACAACAAACAGAGTTTGCTGATTACGATTTTGAGGCATCAGGATTAAGTAACATACTAGACGTACTTGCTTATAATACGCACTTCACCGGTTTAAACGCAAACTTTGCTCTTAATGAATCATTTATAAACACTGCACAACTTCGAAGTTCTGTGGCTTCGTTAGCAGAAGGGTTAGGTTATGTTCCTAAGTCTTATTCATCATCAAAAGCAGATTTGAATCTTGCTGTACAGATAGACGCAACATCAAGACCGACATCGATAACATTACCAAGAAACACACAATTTACTTCAAGCGTCGACGGAGTTACATATACTTTTCAAACTAGAGAAAATTTTATAGGTACTGACGATGGTACTGGTTTATACCAGTTTTTAAATTCTACAGATGGTGTCGCTATACCAGTTTTTGAAGGCGTAGAAAAAACAAAAACTTTCTTTGTGGGCGACAAAGCTGATAATCAAATTTATGTCATACCAGACATTACTATGGACACCACAACAATAAGAGTAAGAGTCTTTCCTACGGCAAGCTCGTCAATATTTGATACTTATACTAACATCAAACAGGCGATAAGAATCACAGACACTTCAACATTTTTTCAAATAAAAGAAGTGCCAAATGGTTTTTATGAGATCATATTTGGTGATGGCACGACTACTGGTAAAGCACCAGTAGCAGGTAACAAGGTCGTGATTGATTACCTTTCAACACAAGGCACAGTCGCAAATGGTGCTTCTTCATTTTCTCCTACCGCAGATATAAGTGTTGATGGTGTTGATTATACACTTATCACAACTACAGAAGTTCAATCAGCAGGTGGAGCATATAAAGAAAGCATTGAATCAATAAGGCAAAATGCACCGATAGCTTTTACTTCACAAAGAAGATTGGTAACGGCAGAAGATTATAAAGCACAGATACAAACAAACTTTGGTGCATTTTTAGATGATGTTACAGCTTTTAGTGGAGCGGATAATGTGCCTGAAAAATTTGGTGTTACTTTCATAGGTTTAAAATTTAAGTCAGGAGTCAGTGCTACTAGACAGCAAAGTGTTAAAGACGAAATAAAAACTAACCTTACAGATAATATGGCTATAATGTCGATAACAACAGAATACATTGATCCAATAACTACATTTTTACAAATATCAACAACGTTTAATCTAGATCCAGATTTAACTGGCTCAACTTCTCAAGCGATACAAACAACTGTACAAAACACTGTAAACAATTTTTTCACTACAAACCTTAAGAAGTTTAATAAAGTTTTTAGAAGATCGAATCTTCTTACTTTAATTGATGCTATTGATCCAGCCATATTAAACTCTAAAATGGAAGTTAAATTAAAACAAAGCTTTGTTCCTACTACAAACATAGCTCTTTCTTATAGCGTGGCTTTTCCGGTGGCTTTAGCAGAACCTGATGATGTTGTTCCAACTCTTACGACATCACAGTTCACTTTTAACACTCAGACTTGTTCTATAAAGAATCAGTTAGGTACAACAAAGCTTCAAATAGTTTCTATTGATGGTACTATCGAAGTTGATAACGTAGGTAGCTATAATAATTTGACTGGTGTGGTAAGTTTAACAGGATTCAAACCAACTGCTTTTGAAGGCGATGCGATAGATATATCAATCACGCCAGCAAATCAAAGCACCATAAGACCTTTAAGAAACTACATACTTGACATTGATACAACTGCCTCTACGTCAAGAGCGGTTTTAGATTTTCAAAACACGGCGGTAAGTATTTAAATGGCGATTGATTATCAAAGCAAAAGAAGACTTAAATCTTTTCAAAATAGAAAAGTTAGAGAATCGTTACCTGAGTTTTATACTTCCGAGTTTCCGACTCTAGTAACGTTCTTAGAAAAATATTATGACTTTTTAGATTCTGCCGACGGTACTCATGCGTTTGGCGATGATGCAAGACAATTCTTTGCTACCAAAGATATAAGAGAAATGCCAAGTGATTTACTAAACAACTTAGTTAGTGAACTTGCTGGTGGCTTAAATACCGGAGAAAATTTTACTGATACGAGATACGCTTTAACGAGATTAGCAGAGCTTGCAAGAACAAAAGGCAGCAGGTTCTCATTAGAAGAATTCTTTAGATTGTTCTTTCAACAAACAGCAGAGGTTGAATATGGAAAAGAATCTATATTTAAAGTAGGTGATTCCGCGAGCCAAATCGGTGTCGAGTCTATAAAGTTCATACAAAACAATGCTTTGTTTCAAACGTTTGGATTGTTGATTAAAACAGGCTTGTCGGTAGACACTTGGAGCGAGTTGTATAAAAAGTTCGTACATCCATCTGGCTTTTTCTTTGCGGGACAAGTTGTTTCTGATACAGAAGCCATAAGTAGTCCAACTGCACCGATCGTATTATTTGACTCATCACCCGGGCCGAGTGTGATATCTGAAGCAAGCGCTCCTTTCTCATTACCTTTTGTACAGCTTACTTCGTTAATTGATTCTGGCGGTGGTAACGTAAGACAGTCAAACTTAAATGAACTTGTTAGTGATTATCAAAACTTTACTCTTTCAGAACTAGATACTACTTATCATACTGTAAGACAGATTATTACTCCAAACTCGTTTACTTTTGATGATAGTAGCATAAGAGATAGTGATGAAAACGCCACACCTGATTTCTCATTGACATTAGAGACTATGGATAATGAAATATTTACAAGGCGAGTAACTGACTCGGCTTTCTAGTATAAATAACACTATTAAGTAGGATAGAAAATGACAAGACAAAATATTAATATAGGTTCTTCTGCAAACGATGGAACTGGAGACACTCTACGTACTGCAGGAACTAAAATAAATGCAAACTTCCAAGAAATTTATACACAACTTGGAGGTGATAGTTCTATTCTTAGTACGTTAGTATTATTAAAAGATTCAGCAAGTACCGGTGTGGTACAGTTCGAAGGAACTAGCGCAGACTCGCACGAAACAAAATTAATCGCAACCAACCCTACTGCAGACAGAACAATATCATTACCAAATGCTACAGGAACTGTGGTTCTTCAAGATACTACTGATACTTTAACAAATAAGACGCTTACTACACCTACACTTACAACGCCAAAGATAAACGACACTAGCGCTAATCATACATATAATGTAGTACCGGGTGAATTAGCAGCCAATAGAAACATCAACTTACCTGTGTTGAGTGACAGCGACACTATAGTCTTTCAAGCTGCTACACAAACCCTGACAAATAAAACTTTAACAAGTCCAGTCATAGGTACGTCAATAAACGATACTAACGGTAATGAGGTTATAAAAATAACAGCCACTGGAAGCGCTGTGAATGAACTTACTATTGCAAACGGTGCTTCAACAACAGGACCAACGCTATCAGCTACAGGAACCGCATCTAATCTAAACATAGCAGTTACGTCAAAAGGTACAGGTTCTGTAGAAATCAGTAAAGCAGCATTTAGTTCAAATACAATTACAGCAAATGGAGCAGCAAATACTGCTGCATCTTTTATAATAGGAAACAAAGGAAGCGCTCTGGCTGTCAGTTTAGCAGATGGTACTACAGTTGGAGAATATAAAATTTTTACGAATAAAGGAGCCGGTGTTATGACTGTGACTCCTGATAACTTTTCACAAGGAACAACATTTGCACTCGCACAACATGATGGATGCACTTGTATATGGGACGGATCAAATTGGTCTCTCGTAGGTAATCAAGGTGAAGTGACAGTAGCATAAAGGAATAAGATATGACAGCGATAATTACAGACCCTTTTAAAAAACAGTTAGTTCAAACTGTGTTTGATGAAGTTTCTTTTCCAGATTCTGCATCGACACACAGGTACTATCTAGGAATCGGCAGATCTGAGCAGTGGAATGATACTGAAACCGTTCCTACTCCTACAGATACGCCAAGAACCATAAGAAACTTAAGGGCTGGCTTACAGTCTATAAAGTCTGCAAATGATGTAACTTTTACGATACCAAGATACAATTGGTCTTCTGGAGCGATATACTCAGCGTATGATGATGATCTTGCGTCCATACCAAACGTAAACAGTTACTATGTTCTTACTGAAGATAATCAGGTTTATATATGTCTTCAGCAGGCTAAATCATCAACTGGTGCCGCGACAACTTCAACGGTTAAACCAACAGGAACATCAACTAAACCTTTTAAAACAGCAGACGGATATGTTTGGAAATTTTTATATACATTAAGTGCAGCAAGATCAAGTAAGTTTCTTTCAGCTAACTTTGTGCCAGTAGAAAAAGTATTAGATACTACAACATTAGGAAGATCACATACGGTTCTAGAGGCTCAGCAAGTTCTAGTACAAGATTCTTCAGTACCCGGTCAGATTATTGGCATAGCGGTTACAGCAGGTGGTTCAGGTTATACTAGTGCACCTACAGTAACAATCGATGGTGATGGAGTTAGAGCTGCTGCGACAGCCACCATATCAGGTGGCGCGGTTGTAAAGATAGAATTAGATTCAAGTACTGATAGTGCTATTACTATGGGACAAGGATATAATTTTGCTAGTGTTTCAATAGCAGCTCCTTCTGGATCTGGAACTACAGCCACAGCTCGAGCCATATTAGGACCAGATAGTGGAATGGGTAATGATCCAAGAGACGAACTTAAATCTACGTCTTTGATGTTTAATACAAAACCAGCCGGAATAGAAGATAGTAATTTTATAATAGGACAAGATTTCAGACAGGTTGCTTTAATAAGAGATCCTAAAAAACCAACTACTGATTCTGATTTTTCAAACTCAAGTGGAAAGGTTTTAAGATTTTTAAAGTTACAAGCAGCCGCAAACGCAAACTTTTTAGATGCAACAATAACCGGTGATACGTCAAACGCAAAAGCTTTGGTTGATGAAGTCGACAGCGATAGACTTTATTTTCATCAAACTGAAGATACAGGATTTAAAGCTTTTCAAGAAGGTGAAGCAATTACTGGTGGAGGTCAGTCAGGAACATTGATTGCAGCCGGTGTTGATGTAGACTCCGACGCTTTTACTCGAGATGACGTTAACAAGCTATCTGGACAGATACTATATATAGAAAATAGAGCACCAGTAACAAGGTCTGCTAATCAAACAGAAGATATAAAAGTTGTGATAACACTTTAAGGAAATAAAATATGGCTACTACACTTACAAAAACCGTCTTTAACTCAACATTTAAAGATGATTTTGCTGATAGCGCAGGATTTCATAGAATTTTATTTAATTCAGGCAAAGCCCTACAAGCACGTGAATTAACTCAACTTCAAACAATATTGCAAAATCAAATACAAAGATTTGGTGATAATATATTTAAAGAAGGTGCTGTTGTAAAACCTGGTGGCGCTAACATAAATCCAAAGTATGAATTTGTAAAGCTTGATACTACAACAAATACTCTGCCAACTGACGCATCTTCAATAACGACACCTGCAGGCAATGCAAATCTTTTTCTTGGAGCAACATCAAATATACAAGTTAAAGTCTTGCAAGTTGTCACTGCAACCGGTTCTGATCCAGATACTCTTTATGTCCAGTATATGAATACCGTTGCTACTTCGGGAACCACTACACCAAGATTAACAGCAGGCGAGAACATAACGAACGGTTCTGTGACTTTAACAGTTCAAGCAACTAACACTACAGCAAATCCAGCAACAGGCGTTGGCATACTTGCCACATTAGCTTCAGGAATATACTATGCAAGAGGCCATTTTGTTTTTACTGAGGATCAATCAAAGATCATTTCAAAATACAGTGACGATAAGACAACTAACTTAGGATTTAAGTCAGTTGAAGATATTGTTACTTCTATAGACGATAATAGCCTTTTTGATAATCAAGGAGCAACTCCTAACTTAACTGCACCCGGTGCAGATAGATATAGAATTAAGCTAACAATTGCAGAAGAAAGTGATGTGGATTCTGACGAAAACTTTATTCACGTGGCTACAATCAAAAAAGGTCAGATATTCAGTGCCGTTTCAACTAATGATGCTTTTAATATACCAGCTGACGTTGTTGCAAAAAGAATATTCGAAAATTCAGGTGATTATATAGTAAAACCTTTTACTGTAAAGTTTGAATTAGATTCTGCTTTGACACATTTAAATTTAAACGTATCTTCAGGCACGGCAGTTGTTGATGGATTTAGAGCTTCAACAACATTTCCAACTACTTTAAGAGTAAAGAAACCGAATTCAACTGTTACAATTAATAATGACGTCACTCCTGTTGATTTTGATAACTCGGTGATTGTTAATACTGATAGTGACGGTGCCACGGAAGGTCTTCCGGATATTAATACTTTTCCAAAGTTAAATCTTAGAAACGCACATGCGCATGCTGGTTCGACTATAGGCACGGCTAGAGTCAAAGCCATTAATCATTTTGATAATAAATTAAAATATCACTTGTTTGATATTCAAATGAATTCAGGCCAAGCTTTTCGAAATGTTAAAAGTATAGGGACAGGAAGCTCTGAATATTTTAACGTTGAATTAGAAAACGGTAAAGCCGTACTAAAAGAACCGTTTAACAACTCATTATTATTTCCTACGAGTAAAGCTAGACCAAAGGCTATAACTGATATATCATTTGCAGTTCAACGTAGATTTACTACAACAGCTAACGGTTCAGGACAAGCTTCAATCAGTTTATCTGCAACCGGAGAAACATTTACAAACACTAGTGACTGGATTATTGGCACTGACAGTGCAGTATTAACACCAAGCACGCTATTTGATAATCCAACTATTGGTGGAAACGGAAGTACGGCATCAACTATAACTGGATTACCAGCAAATCAAAATGTTGAGATACTTGCCTACGTTAATAAATCATCACCATCAATCAAAACTAAGACTTTAACTACTCGCACAGAAGTACTTGCTGGCGGAACCTCAATAACGCTAGGAAAAGCAGATGCATTTGACATAATTGAAGTAATAAAAGCTGGTGATAGTAATACTGATAGAACAAAAATATTTACCTTAGACAATGGCCAAAGAGACAACCATTATGATTTGGCAAAAATTACCTTGAATCCAGGGTTATCGGCAGTTGATAGTTGTCAAGTAAAATACAGATATTTTGAGCACGGTGTATCAGGTGATTTTTTCGCAGTCAATTCATACACTGGTCAAGTTACTTATGATAAAATACCAAGATTTACGACCTCACAAGGAATTAAAGTTAATCTAAGAAACTTTTTAGATTTTAGATCTGTTAAAGGTGCAGCCGGAGAGTTTGACAACTCAGGAACAGGATCTAGAGTTATTGAAGTTCCTCAGCCAGGAACATTGATTACTAGTGACAATGAGTATTTTTTACCACAGGCAGGAAAGTTAGTAATAAATCGTGAAGGAGTAATAAACTTTATACATGGAATGCCTTCTTTTAATCCTAACACACCTAATAGACCTGATCAATCTTTAGGCTTATATGATATATTCATGGGAGCGAACACTGATAATGATTCTGATGTAAGAATTGAAAAAATAGATCATAGACGTTTTACTATGAAAGACATTGGAAGATTAGAAAAAAGAATCAGTAATTTGGAAGATGTTACTTCTTTAAGTTTACTAGAAATTGACACTAAATATTTTCAAACGCTAGACTCGTCTGGTAATGACAGGACAAAATCAGGGTTTTTTGTCGACAATTTTGTGGATCATACTTTTACAGACTTAAGAAAATCTGTAGGTCATCGAGCAGCTATAGATCCAGTTAGTCAGCATATGCGACCTGCATTTTTAGAAGACAATGTAAGATTAATGTATGATTCTGCATCTTCAACAAATACTATAAAGAAAGGCGATAATGTTTACTTACATTATGATGAAGCGCCATATATTAATCAGAATGAAGCTACAAAAGCTGTTTTCTTAAATCCTTTTGCGGTCGTCATATACGAAGGATTAGTAACATTGTCACCTGCTTCAGATGAATGGAGAGACACTACCAGACTTCCAGATAAAATTGTACACGGGGGAACTAGACTAGCAACTAACAACGCTAACAATTGGAATAACTGGTCTTGGAGTTGGGGTGGCATACCTGTAGAAAATTTAGAAGTAGGATCATCTACAAATACTCAAAGAGGAGTTGTTAACAGAGTCGTAAGTGAAGAAACAGTGCTAGATTTAATTGAAGATAGAGTCTTACAAACTGCATTTTTACCATTTATGAGATCGCGTAAAGTTAATTTTAAAATACAGGGTATGAGACCAAACACACAATTATTTCCAATACTAGATGGTATCAACATATCGTCTCTTGCAAGAGAAGAGCCGTTCACTTTTTATTCAGATAATGATAGTGATTTTGGAAATACACTTAATAATTTAACGACTCATCCTGATGGCACTAATACGCTAACAACAGATAATGACGGTAATGTCGAAGGTTCCTTAATTATTCCAAATAATAACACGACAAGAATCAGAGTTGGTACTAAGCAATTAAAATTTTTAGACATATCAGTTGATAAGGAAGAGAATGCCGGTTCAATAGCAAGAGCATCTTATTCTGCAGTTGGCTTCTTAGATACTAAAGAAGCAACGTTTCTATCAACTCGACAGCTTAACGTTCAAGGCTTTAAAGTTCCGCCTCCTCGTTATTATGAGTATGAAGGCGGAGAAACAAGCGATGACGATGGTCCAAATGGCGGTCCAGGGTCAGGTGGAAGTCACGGTATGACAGACGATGATGCAGTTGGTATAGGTAATGGTAACAGTCCTAATGGAAACGGTACCTCCGGACCAAGTGGCGCCGGTACAGATGAGGCTCCAGGTGACAATAGTACATATATATGTACAGCAACATTTAATAATGGATTTATAAGTAATAATCATTTTGCTAACCTACGTAGGTATGGAGTTAATTTACGTAGAACGGATCCATACTTGATGCGTGCTTATGACTGGTTTGGTCCAAAAATTGCAAAAACTTTAGGAAATAAATATACTGGTGTATTTTTAACAAACTATTATAAAGCAAAGCAAAGAAAAGAAAAACTTACTTTATCGCAACTAACCTTTGACGTTATCTCAAGAACGACACTAAGACCGTTAGGTAGAGTTATAGGTAAGATTTTAACAATGAAAAAAGGTAACTAAGATGGCAGTAACTTCAACAGGGTATCAACTTAATAAACAACCTATAGCACAGTCATTTTTCATAGATGAACCAAACGGTATATATGCAACTAAAGTTGACTTATTTTTTGCAGCTGCAGATGCAACATTACCTGTTCAAATTCAATTAAGACCAATGGTAAACGGTTTGCCTTCAGATACAGACATTATTCCAGGATCTCAGGTCGTGGTGCCGGCTACTAGCGTAAACACTGATACATCAGGACCAGAGCTAGACGCAACAACTTTTACTTTTCAAGAGCCTATATTTTTAAAAGGTCAAGAAGATTATGCTTTAGTTGTAACTGCAGATTCAAAAGACTATCAGATATATATTGCAGAAATTAACGAGTTTACTTTCGGTTCAACTGAAAAAAGAGTTAACAAGCAGCCTGTGTCTGGAAGTTTATTTTATTCACAAAATGGTGTAACTTTCTCACCGGCACAAAATCAAGATTTAACTTTTGTTTTACACCAAGCAAAATTTAAACATACCTCTGGCGTAATAAGACTTAAAAATGCTGCATTACCTAAATCATTACTTATAGATAATCCAATCACCACAGGTTTAGATTCTGATACAGATGCAACTATAAGAATATTTCATTTAAATCATGGTCTTCAAGTTGGAGACACTGTGGTTATAAGCGGCTCTACTGCAGTTGGCGGTATTGCAGCAAGTAACATAAACGGAAGCAGAACAATTACAGCACGAGACTATACAGGCTATACCGTTGAAGCCGGAGCGCAAGCGACAAGAGCTAGTAAAGGTGGAGGAAGTGCGGTTCAATGTACTAAGAACGTGCTCTACAGTGTAATATATCCAAGTGCAGCTACTTTAGAGCCTAAAGGCTGTACTATCACAGCAGCTTTAAAATCTACCACTGCGAGATCATTCGCTGGAACTGAAACTGCTTTTCAAAAATCAAGTAACTTCGGTGGAATAAAACTTAATCAAAACAACACTGCTAGGACATTAAGGTTAGTCGCAAATGAAACATCCGAAACAAGTGAACTTGGATCCGGAGTCAAATCCTTGGAAATGAACGTAAACATATCGACGATTGATTCAAACGTATCACCGATGTTAGACTTACAGAGAACATCCGCAACACTTATTAATAATATAATAGACAAGCAGGCTCAAACTCCTACTGCAGGATTTAATGTTCCTCTTGTTTTTAATGCTGAAACTGGTTCTACACCCGGAAGTCATGCTGCCACACATGTAACAAGAGTTATAAATCTGTTAACAGATGCAGTTGGAATTAGAACTTTATTAGAAGCAAACATACCAAATTCTTGTGATTTTCAACTATATTTTAGAACTGCCACTTCAGATGAACTAATAACTGATAAGTCTTATACTTTAGTTACTCCTGAAAACACCAATCCTAAAGACGATAATCCAAATGTTTTTAGAGAGTATAGATATCTTATAGGCGGACAAGGCGGAGACTTACCAGCATTTACTAAATATCAACTAAAGATTGTTATGCAAAGTACGAATCAGGCTCAAGTTCCAAGGTTTCAAAGTTTAAGATCAATTGCGTTAAGTGTATAATATGAAAAATTATGTAAAAGTTGAAGGTCATCATGGTTATGTTAGAGATAATACTGGAGTTATACTAAATACTAATCAAGATCAAATTGATGCTGCACGTAAAAGAAAAGCAGAAAGAAAAAAACAACAGAATGAAATTAATGAGTTAAAGAATGAAGTTAGTGACATTAAACAAATGTTAACAAAAATTGTAGAGAAATTAAATGGCTAAAACTATAATAAACTTATCTGATCCAGTATCAACGCTTGTCACCAAGTCTAATACGATATCGAGTCATTTAGGCGATATAACACAGCTTAACGTTGGAGCGTCAAATGATTCTGACATAGTGCAAGCAATTAATTTTATAAACGGTATAGTACAGAAAACAGACTCTGCTGATATTATTAACCTTATTGATTCGAGTTACGTTCAAGCCAGACAGACTGGTGTTACGCGTTCTTCAGTACTTGGATTTTTTATAAAAGATAGCGCAAACGGTATTGGTCTAGATTCTTCAGAAGGAAGATTCTTTATTCCATCAAATACAATTAACACTGCTATGGTTGAGGATGTTGCAATTACTGCAACTAAAATTGAAAATTCAGCAATAACTACCGCAAAAATACAAAATGGAGCTGTTACTAACCCAAAAATTGGAAATTCCGCAATACAAGCCGCTAATATAGATTCATTGGCTGTTACTACAGCAAAAATAGCAGCAGATGCTGTTACTGAAGCTAAGATAGCTGATGATGCGGTTGGTCAGGATCAAATGAAAACTTTATCAACTTTATTAATTAAAGACGTTAATGGAAGTACACTGAAAACTATCCACGGCGCTGGAGCTTAAATTATGGCGGACATAGTCCTTAAACAAACATCTTCAGGTGGTGTTATTCAGGAAATGGATTCTTCCGACAAGGGCTATATTTCACACGTCATTCTTACAGATTTTAACTCTCTTGATTCAGGCGTAGGCACACTAGCTATAAATCCTGCCTCGACTTCAGGTCTAACACTCATAGGTTCTTTCGTTGACACAAAAAGAAATGATGCTGTAGGTACTCATCCTGTTGGTGCCGGAGCAATAACAACCGTTTCCACTTTTAATTTCTATCAAGACTTACAATCTGCTTCTGAGAGTATCACTAACGCTATAAGGCCGGTAGCGCTTGATGGTTCAGCAAACATACAACGTATGTCTGATTCAGAGGTTAACGATGATTTTATTCGTGACATACAACAAGACATATATGAAGGCGGTGTAGGAAGTTATAGATTACAACCGTCAGCACCAACAGACGGTACGTGGGTAAGCAAAGGGACAATTACTGATACTAAAGTATCAGGCGGCTCTAATACTTCACAACTTTGGAGAAAATCTGCGCCGGCTTCCACTCCTACTACCGTAAGACCTTTAAAATTCGTAGTCAGTAGCGGCTCAATAAGAGAGATGACTGATACTGAAATTAAAAAGTTTACACCAAGATTGAGAAATAGAATTGTTGCAAACGGAATTGGAACTTACAAGGTTCAAGCAAACGCGCCAACAAGTGGTGGAACCTGGGTGCAACTAGGTGATACTTTTAATGACACGAGACATCAAGTCGCCAATCAAAGTTACACTGGCTTTTTTTCAAATACATTTAGTGGAACATTTACTAATACGTTTGCAGGATTTTTTAGCTCGACTTATAACAGGTTTCACCCGTTTGCAGGCTTTTTCCAAGGAAGTTTCTCAGGTAGTCGAACTAAATTCTTTACTGGTTCTTTTACCGGTTTTTTTACAGGCACATTTACTAACAATTTCACAGGATTGACAGTGCAATCTGGAACAGAAAATATTTCTTCTGCAAAATTATGGGTGAGAGTCGCTTAATTATTATTGGAGTTTATTATGAAAAGAACTATTAAAAATCCTTACTGGGGTAATGATCAAAAAACGCAAGTCATGTGCGAGTTTCATTACGAAAACGGACCCATACAAACTGCTGCAGTAACTCAAACAAAAGAAGGCAATCCGGATTGGAAAGAAATATTTGACAACTTTACTCCTGAACAAATCGACGAATTAACTGAAACTGCTTTAGTAGAAGCTCGAGAAGAACACGAGAAAAGAAAGCAAATGGAGCGTGACGATTTTGAAAGAATGAAAGTCGACGCTTTATTTCAAGCCAAACTAGATACTTTTGAAATTGACATTATTAAAAATTCAAAAAATAGAGAACTTAAATCTAGAATAAGAAAAGCAAAAACATTAATTGAAGTAACAGCATTCGCATCGGCATTGATATCTTTAGAACATGAAAAGTAATGGATTTATTTACGTAGCAAGTAAATACGAAGAATTTATACATGCAGCCAGATTCTCAGCAACAAGTCTTAAAGATTATTGGCCTGAAGCTGATATCACTTTATTTACTCATCCAGAGTGGATAAAAAAAAGTGACACTAATTTATTCAATACTATTATAACAAAAGAAGTTCCATACCATAAACGAGCAAAGCTTTGGGCTTTAGATAAAACTCCATATAATTTAACATGTTACATTGATTGCGATACTTATGTAGAGCATGAAGATATTAAAACTATTTTTGATCAGCATGATTTAAAATCAGACATAACTATAACTAAAACAAGAAGGTATGCTGCATCAATAGAATCAAAGTTTAAAGGCGGTGAGCTTACCGATCATTGTGGATTATTCATATATAATAATAAATCACAAACTCTTAACTTTATGAAACAGTGGTGGCTTTTATATTGTAAACAAGACGAAGGTAAATGGAATTGGAACACAGATCTATATCCAGAATATTTAAGAAAATGGGATATGTGGACTTATTGGTGGTTACAAAATAAAACTGAACACAAGATAAAAAGATCTTACTTTGCAAAACCAGATGCAAAATGGAATTTTATTCACATATACGAAGATAAAGAGCTCGAAGGATCAGAGCCTGTAATATATCATCAACCTATACCGAGAAAAAAATGAATAGCATAGAAATAAAAAATAAAGATTTAATTAACTTGTTGAATGATTACTCAGATTGGTTTGAAAGCGTTGATAAATCTCTGATAAAAGTTCAAGGCGAAAAAGATGAAAATGAGTATTATACAAGTGACAAGTATCTTGAAAAGATAGATAAAGAAAAACACGAAGGATTTCCAGAAAAAGCGCATGGAATTGATTTAATGTTTAGTGATTCTACTAATAATGATATGAGAGAAAGAATAAGAAAAGTTGATTTAGATTTTAATAGTGTGTTAGGATCAGAACGCTGTGCGGTAAAAATGTATTACCCAGAAGGCGGCTATATGGGTTGGCACAACAACCATAATGCCAATGGCTATAATATATTATTTTCATACACTAAAAATGGCAAAGGTTTTTTTAGATATAAAACAGACAAAATATATACGATGTATGATAAACCAGGTTGGACTGCAAAGGTTGGTTACTATGGAAGTAATGAAGAACCTGATAAACTATTCTGGCATTGTGCTAGGGCTTATGAGGATAGACTAACTTTAGGATTTGTCATACCGGATAAAAGTTTTTGGGAAATGATGATTGAAGATATTCGATCAGAATAAACCGATAACCATAAATCTACTATAAGTTTCCATATTTCGTGTGCCGGCATATAAAATATTATTTAATCCACTTTTCTCTATAAGTTCTTCTTTTGAATTGACACAATTAATGTGATCATCTATATTAAACATGTTGTTACTTTGTAGTGCGAATACACAATTTTCATTATATAATTTGTTTTTTATAAGTTCAGGTAAATCATTCATGTGTTCTGATGAAGTGTTGATTACAAGATCAATGTTTTGAAAATCGCCTATAAATTGCTCTACGGCAAGTTTACTATATTCTACAAAATGATGATTAAAATATTCTTTTGAAAACCTTTTATTAACTAGTATTGCATCATGATCGCAATCAATGTTAGTTAAACTTTTAATTTTATATGTTCTACTAAGAAAATCTATTATTGGATAGCCAAACCAACCACCATATAAATGAATATTTTTAAATTCAATGTTTGTGTCAATCAGTTTACGAATTAACCATTTTTTGCACCAAAGCTGTTTTGGCGAAACACTTTTAATGTAATCTTTAATTTTATCCGGATGCCTTCTATAGAACCACCCTAAACATTCACTATATCTTTCGTCCATTAATCACTCCAATATTTTTCAAATCCGACATAAGCATCATCATTGATACCTGCACCGCCAAATACTTTATCCATCTTCCACTTATTAAATATACAAATCTTATAATCTTTATCATAAAATAAATTTCTTTTCGGTTGTCCATAATTCCAATAGTTATTTTCATCTAACCCATGCAGCCTTGAATAAATTTCATTTCTTGGAAAATATCTTAAAACATTGTTGTGATTGAAATATAAGTAAGAATCAATGCCCATGTACTTACACATATAATAATCTGCATCATCATAAAAGTGATTCCATATATATCTGAAGTCACCTTGCCATAAAATCACTGATGAATTTAAATCCATGTTAAACCCAGGCTCTATAGGCGGCAGATTGCGTGCGTGCGGTTTCCAATATGCTTTTATTGTTTTTATTTTGTTTTCATTTACATAGTTTTTATAATGTGTAATATCGTTTTGTATTACCACATCTAAGTCAAGAAACATAGTTGGTTTGTGTTCAACTTCTTTAAATAATGTTAGTTTCCACCACCATTTTTCTAAATCATCACTTAAATCTAAGTCTCTTATTTCTATATTTTTATTAATATAAGATGAATTTTCAGTGTAACAAACAAAATTAAAATCATCTTTATAATTTTTACAAACCATTTTATAAAGACGATTTACATGTTTATGACTAAACTTATCACCCCACTTTAAGCATATTATTTTCATCATTTTTCCACTTCGGCATCTTTAAATCTCCAGAACAAGAGCAGTTGTTCTTTGTGAAACATTTTTTTATTTCTTTATGAATTTGAAAACCAGTTTTTATCGAACCAAGTTTTTCTTGTTTGCAAATTCTTCCGCGACAAACATCTCCGTTTTCGTATATCGTTATTGCTTGATAACCAGAAGTACATTTCCAGCTATAATAGTCTCTATTATTATATGTCATTAATTCTTCGTATGAATTAAATTTTAATTCACTACCATCATCTAGAATTACGCTTATATAATCTTTTCTTGTTGCCAAATATTCTTTTTGAATTATTGCTTGATTTTTAATTAGGTTCCACTCTTCTTTTGTATATCCATCTATAAAATTATATTTGCTTCTATTTCCTTTAAGCAATACATATATTTCTTTTTCATTAAAAAAATCTAATAGTCTTTTTGTTTGATCTAGTTCGCCAGGATTAACTACTATGTTACATGTAACCTTTATTCCATTATCTCTTAGCATCACAAGTTTGTCTCTAAATAATTTATTCTTGTTTTGATCTTTTAAATACTCACCATGCCAAGAGCCATTGACTTTAACATGATGAAAGTTTTTTGTGCACTTAGAAAACTTTTCCCACCATTTTATTGACTGAGATAGATTAGTCGTTAGATTCATTAACATTGTATCATATTGCTGAATCTCTTCTAATATAGGTAAATATGAAGGATTAAACGTTACTTCACCTCCGGAAAAAGACCACCATATTGCATTAAAATCATTTTGTTTAAATTGTTGTACAACCTCATCAACTGCAAGCAGATACGTGTCTTCAGACATAAAGTCTTTTTGTTGTTGATGAGCATGAGGCCAACAATAAGAGCAGCTATAATTACAGTACCTGTTTAATATCCAAGTGCAACTGGCTAATTTATTTTTTGTAAAAGCATTCGAGCCTACGCTAATAAAATCATTCATGGATGTATTTATAAAACCAAATTTGTATAAATAGTTTAAATGGCAGGGGCGTTCGCGTCCGACAAAGAAATAAGGAAATTTCATGGCCCAATATCACGAATTTACCTTGGATCAAGGT
>MDTD01145357.1_pt1 | contig 25962 bp, 23 predicted proteins | sample 811221 | NCBI WGS metagenome assembly MDTD01 (sample SAMN05326646, study PRJNA326480) | marine metagenome | isolation source: seawater | place: Pacific Ocean: South West | collected 2011 | reverse complement strand
TTCTTCCACTTGCTCTATGTGAATAATGGACTTGGGCTTTGATTTTGAGGCTTCACGCGAAAAAGGAGTAGAAGTATTTTTCTTAATCTTGATTTCTTCAACTAAGGTGTTCCATTCGTCGCAGCCTGGGCACTTACCCATCCATTTGGGAGTTTCATAGCCACAAGTTTGACAGAAAAAAGCTGATTTGGTTTTGGACATTTACGAATTTAACAAAACGAATTAAAAGGCATAGGCAAATTTGAAATCAATCCCAAAGTGAAAACGGGTGTTTTTCAATGCATCGTTATATCCAAATTGATATTCTTGAATAAATGTAAGTCCTACATTTGCTCCTAGGTCAAGAAAAAAATGTTGATCTAAATAAAGGTGATACCCCATTCCAAAGCGTGGCATGATTCTTTGTTCATATTCATTTATAGATTCGAAATCTCCTGTATTATTGATCTGTTGATAGAGTTCCTTGTATTTACGAAATTTCACCTCTGCTTTGCAGTAGATGACTTCTGCTCTTCTGAAAGGATAGTAACGTCCAGAGATCAAAAAGCTAGGCCCATATTTGAGTTGCCTGGTTTGACCCGTAATCGATTCTTGAGTAAATTGCCTTAGGTAATTCTCAGTAACAAATCCGATGCCTCCTTCAAGTGCAATTTTATCGTTAAAGATAAATTCATATGATGGCATGATTTCTCCAACTGCAATGGGAGCGAGATTCATTTTTACAATGTGTTTTCGCATATTGTTTTCTCTCTTTTGACCAACACCAAAAAAACTGAAAAAGGAAATAAAAAACATTGAAATGAGCAGTTGCCTCATATATCTTCGATTATTTTTTAAAATTAAATAGATTTAATTGGATTTGAGTCCTTATCAGAATAAATATATTAAACATCCTTTATGGATAAACTTGTTAAGATTTGTTCTAACTATTGTGAAATACCTTAAATAAAACAGTTCTTTTTCTGTATATTTGGTTGTATTCTAATATACATGAAAAATCAAAAAACATTTAATTCAGTTCCTTTATCTCCAAGCGTCGATAAGGTTGGTGTTGAGGAACGCGTTTCTCGTTTTCAGAAGCGAAGTATTAAAAATGCATCTAAAAAAGAAGGACTTCACTTGGTTTTAAATATGATTGACTTAACTACCCTTGAGGGAAAAGACACACCAGGGAAGGTTCGTCAGATGTGTTATAAGGCTGTTCATCTTCATGATAGTCTCCCAGGTCTTCCAGCAGTTGCTGCTGTATGTGTTTATCCTTCTATGGTTGGTTTAGCAAAATCATTACTCAAGGAGTCATCAGTTAAAGTGGCTTCTGTTTCCACGGCTTTTCCTTCCGGACAGGCTCCTTTGAATGTGAAAATTGCCGATACAAAGTTTGCTGTTGATCAAGGAGCGGATGAGATCGATATGGTGATTTCAAGAGGTAAGTTTCTATCGGGTGAATATGCTTTTGTTTATGATGAAATTGCGAAAATTAAAGAGGTTTGTGGCAAGGCTCGTTTGAAGGTTATTTTGGAAACCGGAGAATTAGCGACTTTGGATAATGTAAGAAAAGCAAGTGATATAGCGATATATGCTGGAGCCGATTTCATCAAAACATCTACTGGAAAGATACTGCCGGCTGCCACTATGCAAGTGACTTATACGATGCTCATGGCTATCAGGGATTATTATGATGAGACAGGTATTATGATTGGAATGAAGCCTGCGGGTGGAATATCTAATTCCAAGTTGGCGTTGCATAATTTGGTAATGGTTAAGGAACTTCTCGGTGAAAACTGGTTGACTAATGAATGGTTTCGATTCGGTGCCAGCAGCTTGGCAAATGATGTATTGATGCAAATATTAAAAACAGAAACGGGGAAATACCAATCTTCGGATTATTTTACAATTGACTAAAATATGGCTTCAAAAAATAAAAATTGGGAATATGCACCATCTCTGGAAACAACAGATCATATTAATTTAAAGAAGAAATATGATTTATTCATTAATGGAAAATGGTTAAAACCTACCTCAAAAAAACATTTTAATACGATCAATCCAAATGACGAGAAGCATATCGCTGAAATAGCACATGCAAATCATAAAGATGTGGATATTGCTGTAAAATCGGCTCGAAAGGCATATGATAATGTTTGGTCTAAAATGCCGGCTAATGAACGTGGAAAATACATTTACAGAATTGCTAGGTTGATGCAGGAACGTTCAAAAGAATTGGCCGTTGTAGAATCTTTAGATGCAGGTAAACCAATAAGAGAGGCCAGGGATATCGATATTCCTTTGGCTTGTAACCACTTCTTTTATTATGCTGGTTGGGCTGATAAGTTGGAGTATGCTTTTCCAAATAGAAAGGTAAGTCCATTGGGTGTTGCGGGTCAAATTATTCCCTGGAATTTTCCCTTGCTAATGGCGGCCTGGAAGATTGCTCCCGCACTCGCGGCAGGGAATACGGTAGTTTTGAAGCCTGCAGAAACAACATCTTTGACGGCCTTGAAACTTGCGGAAATCATTGCTGATTCAGGACTGCCTGATGGTGTAGTGAATATTGTTACGGGATTCGGTGATACGGGGGCTGCAATTGTCAATCATCCAGACGTCAATAAGGTGGCCTTTACAGGATCAACAGGAGTGGGTAAAATCATTCAAAAGGCTATTGCTGGGACGGCTAAAAAAGCAACTTTGGAATTGGGTGGTAAATCTGCGAATATTATTTTTGATGATGCACCATTAGATCAAGCTATTGAAGGAATTGTAAATGGTATTTTTTTCAATCAAGGTCATGTTTGCTGTGCTGGGTCGAGACTATTTGTTCAAGAAAACATAGCTGACAGGGTTGTACGCAAATTGAAGCATCGAATGAAATCATTGGTAGTTGGGAACCCTCTGGACAAAAACACTGATGTTGGTGCCATAAATTCCAAAGAACAACTAAATATCATTAATAAGTATATAAAAATAGGAATAGAAGAGGGTGCTGAAATATACCAAAGCGAGTGCAATATCCCAAAAAAGGGGTTTTTCTGTCCACCTACTATTTTTTCGAATGTTGCCCAGTCAAGTGTGATTGTGCAAGAAGAGATTTTTGGACCTGTATTGACTATTCAGACCTTTAGAACGGTTGATGAGGTCATCCAAAAAGCAAACAACACACCTTATGGATTGGCTGCAGGAGTTTGGACAGATAAAGGATCAAGAATTTTCAATCTAACCACAAAACTGAAGGCCGGTGTTGTTTGGGCAAATACCTATAATAAGTTTGATCCTTCCTCGCCATTCGGTGGTTATAAGGAAAGTGGATTTGGCAGAGAAGGCGGAATGCATGGATTGTCGGCATATCTTAAATTAAGCTGAATATGAAAAGAGTAGAAGTATTGAAAACGTATAAAATATATTCTGGTGGTAAATTTCCTAGAACAGAGTCAGGGAGATATTATATGGCTATTGACCCAAAGGGTAATGCCATAGCCAACATGTGCAGGAGTTCAAGAAAGGATGTTCGCAATGCTGTTGTTTCGGCAAGAAAATCCTTGGGGACCTGGTCAGGTAAAACAGCATTTAACCGAAGTCAGGTTCTTTACAGAATAGCAGAAGTTTTAGAGGGTCGAAAATTGCAATTTGTTGAAGAATTAATATTGCAAGGAAGCTCTAAACGAAAAGCGATTACAGAGGTAGAAGATTCAATCGATCGAATTGTTTATTATGCCGGTTGGTGTGACAAATTTTGCCAAATAGGAAGTTCTGTAAACCCTGTAAGTTCATCTCATTTTAATTTTTCTACTTATGAGCCTGTTGGTGTAGTGGGTCTTTTAGCCCCTCAAGAAAGTAGTCTATTGGGCTTGGTGTCCCTTTTGATGCCAATTATTTCGGGAGGAAATAGTGTTGTGCTGATTGCTAGTGAGGCTTATCCTTTATGTTCTATAACTTTTGCTGAAGTTCTGAATGCATCAGATGTGCCTGGAGGAGTTGTTAACATTTTAACGGGTCATTATTCAGAATTAATGCCCCCCTTATCTAGTCACATGGATGTCAATGCGATTGCTTTTTCAGGGTTAAAAAATCTAAAAAAAGATGTTGATTTGAATAGTGTTGAGAATCTCAAAAGGGTTCGATTCTATGAGAGCTCATGGAATAAGAAAGATGCCCAAGGGCTTCATTACATCACTGATTTCCAAGAGGTAAAAACAACCTGGCATCCCATTGAGAATATTGGCGGTGCATCAAGCACGTATTAAACGAATGGTGAGTCTTTGATTGGAATGAGCCAATTTTCTCTAATTTCTTTTAAGGTTTCAATATTGGGGTTGTATATATAATCTTCTCTGTGATTTTTCAGATCGTGATAGGATACCATTTTTGTATCTCCATTACATGAAATCAACATGTTCAGTCTATTGAAAAAATCAACGTTGTAATGCTGTTCCATCTCTTTTATCAGTTTAACCGAGCCGTCTATAGAGCAACCTGTGATTTGTTCATCATCTTCATTTACTGCTAATACGACGCACCGATTAAGTAACAATGTTCCTGCTGCTGTTAAGCTTTTTTGATGTGCTTTCCATGAGCGAACAAATTGATGAATAGTAGACGTGACAGTTTCTACTTCTGATGGAGTAAATTCCCTGTTTGAGATGTAAATCCAGACTCTAGAATGGTCTGGTAAACCGGGGAATAAGGTGTTATAATTCTTTTGCATTTGCAATTAATTCTGCGACATCAAGCACTTTAATGCTGTCTTCTTTTTCAAAGTTTTTTACACCATCTGTCATCATCGTATTACAAAACGGGCAACCTGTAGCAATGATCTCGGGTTGTATTTCCAAAGCCTGTTCGGTTCGTTCGATGTTAATTTCTTTGTCTCCTTTTTCAGCTTCTTTAAACATTTGGGCACCACCTGCGCCACAGCACAATCCTTTCGATTTACATCGCTTCATCTCAACAAGCTCGGCATCCAGCTTTTCAACGAGAACTCTTGGTGCTTCATATACATCATTTGCTCGTCCCAAATAACAAGGGTCATGAAAGGTGATTTTTTTTCCTTTGAAAATCCCCTTGTTTTTTAGTGCAAGTTTTCCTGTGTTGATTAAATCTTGAATGAGTTGCGTATGGTGCAAGACTTCATAGTTCCCACCCAATTCAGGATATTCATTTTTTAAAGTATTAAAACAGTGCGGGCAAGCGGTTACAATTTTCCTTACTTCATATCCATTTAGTACCTGAATATTCATCATGGCCTGCATTTGAAAAGTGAATTCATTCCCCGCTCGTTTCGCCGGATCACCAGAGCAACTTTCTTCGGTTCCAAGAACAGCAAACGAAACTTTACAACCATTCAAAATCTTCACCACGGCCTTTGTGATTTTTTTTGCCCGATCATCAAAACTTCCGGAACACCCTACCCAAAATAGAATGTCAGGGGTTTCGCCCTTCGCGAGCATTTCCGCCATAGTTGGTACATGAAGATTCATTATCTACTTCTTAAAAACTTGAATATTTGCACTTTGTTCAATTAAATTTGTGAATTTGCCTTCATAACGTGTTGCACGAACGATGTGATTGTCAATCCAATGATAATTTCCTCCACGTGGCTTATTCATTAGAAGTCCATGGTATTTGAATCCATTAGAGTCCAACCATTTTTCTGTGACGATTCTATGCTCCTCTATACGAGAAGTGAAAAAAGTAATTATATGGCCTTCATCATACCAACCGTTGATGGTCTCTAATGCATCATCAAATAAGTTCGCATCCACCATTCGCTCGGGTTGCTCATTGGGTATATCATCACATATTGTTCCATCAATGTCAATGAGGTAATTTTTTATTTCGTCCGGAAGTATGGGAGAGATATGTTCTCCGTCCTCAACGATATCAATCAGTTTTATTTCTTTGTTTTCATTCTTCATTTGCCCAATTTAATCTGTCATTTTGTGAAAATTGCCAAGGTGCTCCATTGTTTTCAATATTTGTTAGCATTCCTGTCAATTCGCTTGGTACTTTTGATTCTTCCATGACCAAATATCTTCTAAGATCTATGATTATGGATAATGGGTCAATATTTACTGGGCATTCATCTACACATGCATTACACGAAGTACATGCCCATAATTCTTCCTCACTGATGTAATCTCCCAACAATGATTTTCCATCTTCAAACTCTTTACCGTTTTTTCTTTTTGCTTCACCTATTTCAACCATACGGTCTCTTGTAGACATCATTATTTTTCGAGGTGATAATAGTTTACCTGTTAGATTGGCAGGACAGGATGAGGTACACCTCCCACATTCTGTACATGTGTATGCATCCATTAGATTTTTCCATGTCAAATCACTAACGTCTTTTGCTCCAAAACTTGAAGGTGGTGGGGCATCGGCTGCTGGTGCTGCATAGGGATCGGCGGTAGGGTCCATCATCAGTTTGACCTCTGCTGTAACGCTTTCCATATTGTCAAATTTACCCTTCTTTTCGAGGTTGGAATAGTAAGTATTTGGGAAGGCTAGCAAGATATGAAAGTGCTTGGAGTAGGGGAGATAGTTCAGAAATCCTAATACCATAATGAGATGTCCCCACCAACCAATACGTTCAGCGATAAGAAGACCATCTGTGCTCATTCCGTCAAAGAAAAGAGGCCCAATTAAACAAGAGACAGAAAATCCAAAGGAGCCGGACGAGCCATGGAAGGCATGGGATTCTCCTCTATTATAAAGGACCTCATCTGTACCGTTCATGGTGAATATACAAACTAGTAATACCAACTCAAAAATTAGGATTAGGTTGGCATCTTGGGTTGGCCATCCAATCATTTCTTTCATTTTTAATCTTGGAAGTTTCAGGAGGTTTCTTCGGGCAAGAAATGCAATAGTCGATACAAAAGCTAGGACCGATAAAATCTCTATAAAACTTATGGCGAAGGTATAAAATCCACCAAGTGATTCTGAAAACATTCGATGTTCTCCGAGAATACCATCTGCGAATATTTCAAGCAATTCTACTTGTGTGATGACAAAGGCAAAGTAAAGGCAAAAATGAAGAATAGCAGGAACTGGCCTGCTGAACATTTTCTTTTGTCCGAATGCCACAAGAATCATTGTTTTGATTCTTTCTTTTCTATTTCCCGAGCGATCAACATCTTTACCCAAACCAATGTTGTAACGAATTTTCCAAATGTTGTAGCTGAAAAACCCAATTCCTGCCGTGGAAATTATGATAAAAAGTATGATACTTAAAAACATATTATAACTCTGATGCTCACATCAATTATTATATTCAAATCAAAGATACGCAATCTAATTTTATTATGCATGCATAATATAAATAAATTTTATACTCAAGAAAAAATTACTCACATGTAAGCAAATTATTTGCACTTTAATTATTGGGTTTAGAGTGAAAAATACTAGTCTTGGATGGTATCCAATATAAGTCTTAATTTCTTTTCCTCTCTCGGCGTTAATGAAGCACCTTTGGTTTTTGATCCCATTAATGAGAAATGAATGTAGCGTTCTGGGTGAAGTTTGAGATCAGCGACTAAATCTTGCAACTTTTTGTTGCTTTCCACAAGTTCATTATACAAAGCATCATCATAGATTAGTCTATTAATGGATCCTGTTCCGTTTTCAAGTTCACCTAGAATGGTGTTCAATTTATTAATGGTGCTATCGGCGTTCGAAATTATTGATTTAAATTCGATGGAAACCAGGTCATCTGATATTTTTTTAGTATTTCCTATGATCTGTGATACATGATTATTGCTTTTTTTAAGGTTAGCCGTAATGTTTTCTACATTAGACATGATTCGAGCAAATTGCACTTTTTCATCCGCGACAAAAGCACTTATTTCCTCTGCGGCATCTCCAAGTTTATTAATTGTCATCTTAACTCTACTGAAGCTTCCCTCGATTTCCGATGTTGCTGTAGAATCCCAAAATGCCGACAGAGAGTTAACCATATTGTCAACAGAAATCATCATACTCTGAAGCTTCTGAGTTATTGGATCTGCATACTCTTTCACTTGGTAAGCGATGTCTCGACTTGATTTTATACCAGGTATTTCATCACCAGGAGCATAGTTGTTTTTATTATTGGGACTTGTTTTGAGAATGAGTCCCTTTGAGAAAAAATCAGGGGATCCAATTTCAACGGTACTTCCACGGGAGATTTTAATGTTTTTATTTTGAATATTGAATGAAACTTTAACCCTCCGGTTAGGAGTGTTTTGAGGGAGTATTTCAATATCAACCACTTTGCCGATAATGACACCATTCAATGTAACGTCAGACGCCACCATTAGTTGATTCGTGTTTTCAAAGTAGGAGTGATAGGTGTCGTCGCCACCAAAAAAACTCGATCCTTTCAGAAAATTGATACCCAAAACCAATATTGTTATAGATATAATGGCAATTACGCCTGCTTTTATTTCTTTTTGAATCTTCAAATCTTAATTTTCTGCTAATTTAACAGCTTTTTCGATACTAATTCGTTCTCCATCTAAGAAAGCGACCACGAATGCGCCATTAAAACCCAATTCTCTCATTTTTGATCGATGTAATTTTGCTGATTGTAGGTCATTATAAAAATGCCCAGCACAATATTTATACAGTCCCCCTTGATAGTATTTATAGATGTCTTTTTGATTTTTAAATCGACTTGACCCTGCCGCTAAATTTTTTGTGGAGCTGATAATCTGTACACGAAAAATAAGTCCATCCTTCTTTTTTATTTCCTCATTTATTTGATCTGAAAAATTTGATTTTTCTGTAATAACTTCAATTTCCTTTTCGATAATAACAGGTGAATCTTCTACCTTTTGATTGCTTTCATTTGGAGAGTTGATGTCGGAGTCCGTTCCTTCAATTTTGTTTTTATAATCAATGAAAGCTTGGAACATGGCATTTGCCATTTTGTTTTGACCAGCTTCCTTTCCAATAAAATTCTCTTCGTTTATGTTGGTTAAAAAACCTGTTTCTATCAATACACTGGGCATAGTAGTTCTATATAAAACAACAAAACCCGCTTGCTTAACCCCTCTGTCACGTCTGCCAAGTTTTTTAAATTCTCTTTGTAAGAATTGAGCAAACAATATGGCATGATCAAGAAAAACGGATAATTGAAGTCTTTTTGCAATAATCGCATCCGGAGACAGATTGAATTTTTTGTATTGTGCTCCTCCATCATTTTCGAGCTCTATAATCGAATTTTCCCGAGAAGCTACTTTTTGCTGAGCATCTGTACGATGGAGACCAAGAACATATGTTTCTGTTCCATATGCTGCTGGTGAAGCCGCATTTGCATGTATGCAAATAAATAGATCTGCTTTTGCTTTATTAGCGATATTAGCACGTTCTGCTAATTCCACAAAAACATCTGTTTCACGAGTATAGATGACTTTCAGTTCAGGATATTTAATCTTGATGAGTTTTCCCAGTTTTAAAGCCATTGATAGGCATACATGTTTTTCTTTAGAGTGTTTTCCATGACATCCTGGATCTTTTCCTCCATGTCCTGCATCAATGACAATGGTTTGAACGGAGTTTTGACCCCAATATCCATTTGTTTTAAATGCAAAAACGAGAACCAAAACAATTAAAAGAGATATTCTTCCGTTTATCCAATACATTGTGAAAATTGGTAGCTTTGTCTTTACGTTTTGCATACAAACAAATTTAGTTCACTCCTATTGAGCAAACTTCATTCCATACGATATTTTATACCCTTTGTTTTGTTAATAATACAAAATCCGTTTGCTGTTACCGGTCAAGTTGGTGGAGGAGATACCTTGTACCTTAATGATTCAGATATGACGGATATTATAAATTATTCGGCAAGAGATTCCATTTATAGTGATGTAAAAAGAAAAATGGTGTTTTTGTATGGTGGTGCTAAAGTTAATATGGCCGATATTATTTTGACTGCTGGATTTATTCAAATTGATATTGAAAAAAATGAATTGAGTGCAAAATACAGCATAGATTCTGCAGGAAAACGCATCGAATTCCCGGAGTTTAAGGATGGAAATGAGGAGATGATTTGTGAAGAGATGCGATACAATACAAAGACTAAAAAGGGTTTCATTAAGGAGCTACGATTGAAACAGGATGAATTCTATTTTAATATGAAAACAGCCAAAAAACATCCTAGCGATGAGATTCATCTTTTAATAGGGAAGCTGACAACCTGCGATCAAGAGCACCCTCATTATCATTTTCAGCTGTCGAAAGGGGTTATTGTGCCAGATGAAAGAATCGTTGCAGGACCAATGAATTTATGGATCAATGGTATTCCCACTCCTTTAGGCCTTCCTTTTGCCTTGATACCCAATCAAAAAGAACGAACTCATGGATTGTTATTTCCCGAACTAGTGCCATCTTCGGTTTATGGCTTTGGTTTTCAAAATCTTGGTTACTATTTTCCGATCAACGATCGTCTTCAAGCTTCTGCATACACCAATCTCTATAGCAGAGGTAGCTGGGGGCTCAGAGGGGATTTAGATTATGCCAAAAGATACGCGTTCACAGGGAGACTATCTATTGGTTTTCAGCAGTTTAGAACTGGGTTTCCCGAAAACCAAAGTCAAAATAAAACGACAGTTATATGGTCGCATAGAAAGGCGGCAAAGTCGAATCCGAATTGGTCTTTTTCTTCCAATGTTAATTTTATTTCAGATAATGAGTCGAAGAATAATTTAGACCCAATTAATCCCACCTATTTTAACAATTCATTTAATTCAGATATCAATCTGAATAGAAGTTTTCCAGGTAAACCGATAAATATGGGTTTGAAAATGTCTTTAAGGCAGAATTCGTTATCTGAAAGTATTTCTTTAATCAGTCCTATTTTGACTGCAAATATGACTAGAGTATTTCCTTTCAAGAAGTTGATTAAGCGATCAAATAGAGAATGGAAAAAGATGGTTGAACGAATTGGATTCTCGTATAATTTTGATGGTCAAAACAGATCTAATTTTTCGGATTCTTTATTGACTCAGGGTGATTTTTCTCGCATTGCAGATCAATTCATGTATGGGATGTCACAATCCATGAATCTTCAAACTACAGGATCTTTATTTAAAAACATCCTCAAAATTACCCCAAGTGTTGCATACAAGAGTAAGGTGAATTTTATGGAGATTTCGAAATCATATAATGCAATTGAAAATGCAACACAAATTGACACTTTAAACAGAGCCTCTCTTTCTCATGAATTAAATGTAAATGTGAATGCCACAACAATGCTGTACACCTATTTTGACTTTATAGGTAAGAATAAACCCAAGATGCGTCACATTATGACGCCGACTGTAGGGTATAGATACGTGCCCCAAATCAATCCATTGGTTTCTGTTAATGCTGGAGCTGACGAGTCTTTAATCAACTATTCTCCTTATGAACGAAGTCTTTACGCAGTAGGAAATACAGCGGAATCATCACTTTTAACTTTTGCGGTCAATAATACCCTTGAGTTAAAGTTTAAATCAAAGAAGGATACGCTCACAGGTTTTAAGAAAGTCCGAATCATTGACCAATTATCATTAGGTGGAAATTACAATTTCAAAAAAGATTCTATGCGCTTATCCAATATAAGTATAAATATGCGCGTGAGTCCTAGGGATTACTTGAATTTTGTTGCAACAGGATCCTTCAGTCCATATGCTTGGGACACATCGACGGGTAGAACAACTGGTGATTACGCCATTAATAATGGTCAAAATTTGGGAAGGTTTTTAAATATGAATTTTTCAACTACACTGTTGCTGGCACCCAAAAAATCGAGAGAAAAAATCAAGGATGAAAAGGTCGGACGAAATGATGTTTGGAATGCTGATTTTAATTATTTCGCACTTCACCCAGAAGAAATTTTGTTTTTTGATATCCCTTGGAAGATGACTCTATCTCACATATATACCATTCAGGCCAATCAAAATGTATCTGAAATAAACCCCAATCCATTTCTCTTTATTCAATCATTGAGTGTGCGTAGCGACGTCAGTTTTACTAAAAGATGGAAACTTGCTGGTAATTTTAATATCAATTTGGTCGAAAAGACCATCACGAATGCCAATTTTTCTCTTAATCGAAACATGCATTGTTGGGCTCTTTCCTTTTACTGGACTCCTATTGGAGGCAACAAAAGCTTTCTCTTAAGCATTAGAAATACCTCTTCCATATTCAAAGATGCTAAGATTGAATTCAGGAAACCGCCTACGTTTCTCTAGATAGGGCGTGGGTTCGGGCAAACGATTAGAACATTGTTATTTTTCGTACAGAATGATCTGAGGACCGACAACCATACTTATTCGGCTTATTCGTCGCTCAGGGCTGTTTCTTTTGATGTCCCTTTCATTGAGGTTAGGGGGGTAGGATTCGCCTCGGCCATTGATTTCAATATCAATGATAATTTCTTGATCGTATTTGGATTTATTGAACTGTTTTAATAATTCATCTGCCACTGATTGCGCTCGTTTTTGGGAAAGCTCAAGGTTTTCCTTTTTCCTTTTTGCTTCATTTTCATCTCCTTGTCCATCAGCATATCCATTCACAATAATCATAAGCCTAAAGACAGAATCTTTAAAAATATTGACATTATGATCTTTTAAATAACTGTCCCAACTTTCAATGTCATTTTGAATGGAGGTGACCAACTTTGAAATTTCTTTTTCTCCATTTTGGTTCAATACGGCACTTCCTACGTTAAAACTTATATCACCCCCTATTTTTTTAACCTCTTTATTGGCTTCAATCATTTTCTTCAAAGGCTCAATATAATTCTGCATCAGATCGTTTAATTCTGCTGCTAATTCTAATGTTTTTTTATGACCATTGATAGAATATGGAGAGACCTCATTCAGCTCATTTATAATATTTTGTGTTCGTTGGTAAACCTTTTTGAGAGCATCTTCAATCTCCCCAACACGCTCAGTAGTGTCAATTTCATTCATGGCATCTTGTTCGGCCTCAATAAGTCTTTTAGCAGCATCTGCTTTTTCTAGAGCAGAGAAGTGATCTTTTTCTCTGTCAGCTCTATTTTTATTGATTGCAGTAACTTCTTTTTCACCTTTTTCACCTTTATAGGTCGTGGTTTCAAAAATAGGTTTCTTCAATGTTTTTTTTGATGCACAACTCGCTAAAGTGATTGTAAGGATGAAGAAGAATAAGGATAGTGGAGAATTTTTCATGACTTGGTTTTTATTAAAATTAAGCATTGATCCTGAAAAACTCAATAAAATGATCGTAAATATTGAATATGATTATTCAATTAATATATTTTATTTTTTGATTGGATGTTTCTTTTTCACACTGATGTTTTGGACATTTTCTAATGGAGTATCGCTCGATAAGATGATCTGCTCTTTGTTTTTACTCTTGAAATAGTTTAGATAGTAATTACCAAAAAAAATGAAATATTCGAAGCATACATCTACAGGTCCTGACACCTTATATTCATCTGGTCTAAAACGGATTTTCTTCTTTTCGATTGAAATTTGATTGACGACACCGAATAATTTTGACTGAGAAAGGTGTCTCAAATTGTAATAAGCATTGAATGGAGTTTTCTTTGAGCTAAGTTTTCCATTATTTAAAAAATAAATATAATCGGAAAGACCAAGTACATCTTCCCCGTCATGTGAAACAATTATGATGGTAAGGTTTTCCTCACTCCGAAGCTTTAATATATATTCAAAGAACTGTGCCCTCAGTTCTGCATCCAAATTGGAAAAAGGCTCATCTAGTAAGAGTACATCTGGTTGTAAGGCAATCGCTCTCGCTATGGATAGTCTTTGTTGCTCACCACCAGAAGCATGAATAGCTTTTATATGTGAAATGTCTTTTAGCTTCAACAAACTCAACAGAGCTTTAACACGACGTTTTTTTTCGTTCTCAGGAAGTGAAATGACAGCCTCTCTTATGTTTTCCTCTATTGTGTGATAGGGGTCAAGTTGGTAGTTTTGAGATACGATTTTTATTTGTTGATATCCTGGGACTAATAAACTCGAAGGGTCTTGGAGCCTATTTCCTTTGAGGTATATTTCTCCTTCATTTGGAGCCAAATGACCGGAGAGTATATTTAATAAAGATGATTTTCCAGCGCCACTTTTTCCAACGAGACCTACGATATGTCCCTTTTTTACTCTGAAGCCAATATTCTTTAAAACGGGTTTATCAAATCGAAGAGAAATGTTTTTGGCTTCAATCATATTCATTTTGTTTTTCCTCATCCTCATCAATTGTGTTTTCTTGAAATGAAGAAGGTAGTAGGTCAGGGAAAAGTTTTGTAATCATTGGCAATAAAACTGCACCGCCAGGAAGCATAAAAATGGCTAAAGAAGGCATGGTTTTGAGAATATCATAAAATTGCTTCCTCATTTGTTCTTTTTCTTCATGAGTTAGTTCACGTAGTGTTGATTTGCTCACTAGGTCCATTAATTCTTTACTTTCCTTTAGCTCGCTAAATAGTTTCTCTTTATTTCTTCCTAGAATACGAGACCATTTGTTTTGAATATTCTTATAAAATATAGACAGTGATTTTTCTTGATTGATAATCGCTAGCTTAGATCTATTTTTAAAGATAAAAGTGCGGCTGAATAAAGAGGCCTCCTCTATTTCCTCTTGGGATAAACCGAGCTGCTTTCCGAGACTTTTGAGTTTTTGATCTTCTTCGGGTTTTACTTCATGGGTTCCATAATTAATAAAAACACACAATTCAAAAATAAATTTTCGGTGTAATAGTCTTTCCGGTATGCTAAAAGATAAATTATCTTCTAATGTATTTTTAATGAATGCTTCCAATTGTTTTCGTCTTAAATCTTCCAAATTGCTGGATTGCAATAAATACATAAGCAGTCTCATTTCTTTATCTTCAATAATGCCATCAATCTGGGCAGATTTAGTCATATATAAAATCACATTGAAAACAATGTTGTCATGTGTTTTTTTTGAATCAAAGCCTTCTTCCTCTAGATAAATAGCAAACAATAGAACATCGACAAAAACAAGGCCATTAGAGCTTTGATTTAGCCAATAATGACCATCGCTAATTTTCGACCTGATTTTGATTCTTTCATTTATAATCTTTTCAATCTTATTGATTTTTTTTTGATCAAAGCTAAAATCCCACTTATTAATGCCTTTACCATAGTTTTCATAAAAAGACCATAGTGTATCAATGAAGTTATCATGAGATTCTTCATTGCTTTTATTAAAGTAGTTATACGTAAAAAAAAGGTTTTCAAAGAGCAACAATTTTAATTTCTCATCGCTCGTCAAATGCGAAACGTATTTTTTAGGACAATACAGATTAGAAATAGGTTGCGCGTACAACAATCCAGTTTGATTAAATATATAATGCATACATTCTTCTAGAGAGTGTGATTTGAATTTGAAACCTATATTGAGTTCTCCTTGCTCACGAAGGTGAAAGAAAAATGAAATCCAGTTTTTAGATCCTGGAGAAATTCTATTTTTATCTAATTGCATATCTAATTGACAAACCGCCACCCCAGGCAAAACTCACATAAGGTGAAAAGAAGATAAAAGGTCCGGTATCGATAGAACAGTTGATAGGAACGTCTTCAAATGTATACTCTAAACCAACGATTCCGTTAATCCCAGTGTGAAGAAAGGAGTCTCCGCTTAAATCATTTGTAAATCCGAACAATGCACCTCCTCCATAATGCCATGTAAAGCCACTTTCTAGGATGTTGTTTATTTCGTAGTCTACAATAGCAAACGCTCCATTTCCCAGACCGACCTTGGAAAAACCTCCTAGGCTACCTTCGAGAGCTGTATTATTCGTTAGGAAGTGTTTTACATTGAGCGTACCAAATCCTGGGTATCCACCCTTCAGTCCTACGGCGGTTGAATAATTTTGTGAGTAACCTATTATAGAGAAGAATAATATAGGTAGAATAAATAGCAATTTCATTTCTAAAAGTTTTTTCAAATTTAGATTTTACCGGCCAGAGTGAAAGCTTTAAGTTTTGTAAAAAATACACTTCCATCTGTTGAAAAAGCTTCAAATAACATAACGTATACTCCGATACTGGCTTTAACGCCCTCATTTGTAGTTCCGTCCCAAGTGAATGAGCCAATAGTTCCAAGAAGTTTATTATCAAAAAGATGCTTTATGACACGCCCTTTATCATCGTAGATGGATACCTGCCCTAAAAGTCCTTCTTGATTCATCTGATAGGATATCATAAGGACATCTTCAAAGCCATCGTTGTCAGGTGAAAAGACCGAATTTGAAAAAGAAAATTTACCATTATAAACTGCTGGGATATATTGAGAGTTAATTCGACCAGGAGTTCCGAATCCAATATCCTCTGCAGCTGAATGCCAATTAAAAGCATCATTTGAGGTCCCGTTAGGATCTATTCGCTCAAGGGAAACTCCATCCGTGTCATCAATCAGGTCAAAGTGCCAGTCTTTGTTATACGACAATTGATCGATTACCTCTAAGTTGTGGATAAAATAAATAGAACCCGAATCATTCGAATAAGTTGGGAGGTCACTTGTCAAAAAATTTCCAGCTACACTTGCTGGATAATATTGCTTAATGAAGGTAGTATCTTCAGAAATAACAACATAATTATTTGGATAAAGAATATAATGGTCATCAATACCTTCGAAATTAGAAATTGTATCATCATAATTGGCAAATCCCCAGCCATACAAGTCAATGTATTTTTCTGAATTGTTATAAATTTCAATCCAGTCCTCTCCATCCGAATAGGGGTTACTCACAAATTCATTGATTACCAAATCCCCAATCTCTCCGTTTTCAGTTCTCACAAATGTGCTATTGATTGTTGAAGAATTGAGCCAGCAATCTTGAATATTTTCAATGTATATATTGTGCAATACACCTGCCTGAATATTCTCATTGAATTCCACAATCATTTGCTTGGAGAATTCGTTGGCAACAAATATGTTTTGGACGCTAAGCATAGGGCTGGTGTTGATGGATGCACCGACTAGGGATGTGGAATCCATTCCTTCATTGAAGTTGACTTCAATATATGATGGTGGCAAAACAGTTATCTCACTAATGGAGGGTGCTGTTAAGTCTGGCGTTTCATCGAATACAGAGTTAATGATTCCTGGTGACCCTCCAGTCGAGGCTTCCGACGCAGACCAATTGGAACGATCAGAGCAGGGGTCGTTTGGGTTGATTCTTTCTAAGGAGTAACCACCTAGTTTTTTGATGTCGTCACCATACCAATCGTCTGTGTAGCTAATTTCATCGATAATGACATCGTCAATGTTCAATAGTTTTACATCATCACTCGAATTATTTAAGCTTGGGAAACTTACTACGGAAAGCAGGTTGGAAATATTAAATGAGTCAATGTTAGATGTGGATGTCAAAAGCATGTATGTATTTGGCATAATCCAACCCTCCGAAATTGTTCCGCTTGATGAAGCATCTTGAATTTTCCAATCATAAAGATTGATAATTTTATTACTCGCGTTATATATCTCAATAAATTCACATTCTGGAAGACCTATCGCAGGCGTGGGGTCTGCAAAAACTTCTGTGATAATAAGATCTCCTTCTACCGCATTTTCGCCAATCAAATAATCAAAAGAGATTGATTGTGACTGGGATGTATTACCTGATAGGTCCTCTATGTTGGTTGATGACAATGTATAGGTGCTCCCATTTTGAAGTGGGGCAACTGTATTCATATGTATCAACGAAGAGTTAGACCCGTCCAAAGAAACAGAATTGATACCTAGACTAGGTTGAATTTCATAATTCGACAATAAAGTACTTGATACTTCGTCGAGTGATTCATTAAAAAAAATGTCTATTTGGGTAGGGCTTATTACTGATACCTCGGTCATTAGAGGAGCTTCTGTGTCAATAATCATATCCCCTAAATAAATATCGTCGTAATAAAATTTTGTTGAATTACTGACGGTGTAGGTATCGATGAAACCAAAGTGGCTGCCTACAAAAGAGTTAGCTTCTGCACTGCTACTCTCTAGATTATAGTCTGTCCCTCCAGTGAAATCAGTATATAGACTCCATACTCCATCGTAAGTTACCTTTATACTTACCTGAAAACTCGATGCAATTTGTCCGTCTGAGCCAGAACAAAGTAGAGTTGATACTCCATCTTCTAATTTAAAAAGCCGAAGTGCATCGTTCGAACCTGACTCTCCGAGCTGTATATAGTACCCATTTTCTGTTATGCTAAGATCTGGATTGTCGGCCGTGAGATAGATTCTTCCGTTATTACTCGATGACGGAGAAAAACTTTGTTTTGTCCATATGTGCCATTCCTTTTGTTCAATTGAAGTGAAATAATGAGGTGTGCTCAGGTATGATGTTGCTGCCTCAGAATTATTAAGTTGCAGTTTTTGATCTGAATTGATGATGTAATCCTCAGTAGATCCATTCCATTCTAGGTTGTTTAAGAAGTCTCCATCTGAAAAATCATCCGTCAATTGGGAGATTGAAAGAAATGGCAAAGTGAAGAATAGAAAAAGTATTTTTATTTGCATAGAATCAACTGAACTCAAATATATTAATTTTACAGTCATCTTTTTGTGATTAAAAGTTTAAATAAAAAACATTAATGAAAGTAGCAGTCGTTGGGGTGACCGGAATGGTGGGTAAGATAATGCTAAAGGTTTTTGAGGAAGAGGGATTGAATATTTCGCAACTCATCCCTGTTGCGTCCTCGAAATCAATAGGAAGAGAGATTTCATACAACGGAGAACAATTTACGGTGATGAGTATGGAAGCAGCTCTAAAATCTCGTCCTGATATCGCTCTCTTTTCGGCAGGTGGAGAGACTTCGATCAAATGGGCTCCGAAATTTGCTGAACTAGGAACGGTTGTTATAGATAATTCTTCGGCTTGGAGGATGGATCCTTCAAAAAAACTAATCGTACCAGAAATCAATGGTAATGAGCTTGATATTGAAGATAAAATTATTGCTAATCCAAATTGCAGTACTATCCAATTGGTTTTGGTATTGAAGCCTTTAAACGACAAATATCGAGTCAGAAGAGTTGTTCTTTCGACTTATCAATCTGTTACAGGAACAGGTGTTAAGGCGGTTCGTCAAATGGAAAACGAGCGCAATAATATTGATGGGGAGCGTGCTTATCCATATCCTATTGATCAAAATTGTATTCCTCAATGCGATGTTTTTATGGAGAATGGTTATACCAAGGAGGAAATGAAACTCACAAATGAAACCAAAAAGATATTGGATCCCAATATTTCTGTAACGGCAACAGCGGTGCGTATTCCTGTAATCGGAGGGCATTCCGAATCTGTCAATATAGAATTTGAAACGGAATTTGATATTGATGAAGTAAAAAAGCTCCTTTCAGAAATGTCGGGTATTACGATTTCAGATGACCCGCACAATAATGTGTATCCTATGCCAATAACCGCCGAAGGTAAAAATGATGTATTCGTTGGGCGTATTCGAAGAGATGAAACTCAACCCAAAACCCTGAATCTTTGGATTGTGTCCGATAATCTTAGAAAGGGAGCAGCCACCAATGCCGTTCAGATTGCCAAGAATGTATCACGATTTATTTAATACGTTTATATTCTTCCATTAGAATTTCATAGGTATCTTTTTTAGCGTACTTAGAACGCATCCAAGCATAAAAGATAATTAATCTAGGGTCCCTAAATACTTTCTCTTTTCGCAAGTTTATTTTACACTCAAATTCTGATAACATCTTTTGATCAGCTTCGTGCGGGTTTTTGATATATTTTTTGATAGCGCTCATAAAATGACGGACCATACCATATTGGTCAAAGTCCAACATTTCTTTGTGTTTAGATTCAATTGTATTCATGATCTTCAGGCTATATTCAGTATTTCCAATTGATATTTGAGCAATAGCCAAAATCATTTCTTTTCTGATCAACCATTCTCTACCCATTACCTTCTGGTAATATTTATCAGATTCTGACATAAAATTCAGGATTCTTACCGCTTTTGAGTAATCACCTACTATGATGTGGTACGCTGAAAGGTTTAGTGATAAGTTTAAATTTTCTTGAATATTGATCTTGTTGACTTGGGTTTTTAAAAATAACTCTGTCTGTTCGATGGCCTTTTCAATTTTATAATCGAAAACTTGTATGAAGCTAGAGATGGCCATGTGTTTTCCTCTGTAGTTCAAGTTGACCATTTCACTTCTTGACATGAGTTCTTCTAATTTTGTCAAATGATAGACTGATGTTTTAAAGTCTCGAGTATTCAGAAATGTATACGACATAATGTACTCTATTTGGGCATATGTATTGAGTTGCGAATTGTCCTTAAATGCCTCCTCTGAAAATTCGTTGTAATATTTTTGAACGACTTCAGCGAATACTTTGAATTTCCTATTTAATATATATTCTGCACGGATCATTTCGATCACCTTCAGGTGAATTGTTGGGTTTTCATATTCAGTTTTTAGATTTTTATATTGAGTCAGTGCTCCCTTAATTATTTGATTTGGAGATTCTACACTACCCTCGGCGATCTTCATCTTTAAATCATTTTTAATCTGAATAAAATAAAGTTGAAACTGATCTAGTTTGGCCTGTTTATTTTGCAAGTCAAGAATTTTAGATTTGATTCCTGGAAAAAGTTCTTGATTAAAATAAGGAAGTATTTTCAGTTTTAATCTTTGAATTTTAAGATTTAAATCAACATTATTTGATTTTTCTGCGTTTTTTTCCTCTTTAAGAAGTAAGTCCCATGCGGTTTGAAACTTTTTTCTTTCCATAAAATATGAAATCATCAAAATGATACCATCTCTCTTGTTCTCTTTTTGCTCTGAAATTGATTTTTTAAGAATAACAAAGTTTGTAAGTGCCTTCGCTATTCTTTTTCGAATCGCATGATAGTTTTGATCTCCTGCGAGGTTATTTTTGCTTTTTGAACCACTGTTGTAGATTGAAAATAGTGTTCTAAACACTTCAACATCTTTTCTCATGGTACCTGGTCGTTTTCTAGAAAGAAATTGTTCAAATTCTTTCTTGTCTGGATCGGATAAGGTCAGAATGATTTCTTTAATTAAATCCATAGAATCATTTAAATCAAATTTGAAACCTAAAGATCATATAAAATATCATATTCTCATTGATTTTTATCATTTTTTCTTCTATATAAACATCCTTTATTTATATATTTAAATACCTGTAAAATAAATATTTATATATGTTTTGTTTGGTTAAAAAATATCTTTTTTTTTCTATTTTTGATTTGAGGATAAAGTGGTGAATATATTTCTTTGTAGCAGAAATTTAAAAAATCATATTATGAAAAAGTTTATGCTGTCCGTTCTATTTTTTTGTGTCTACATTACCTTTTTTGCTCAAGGTTCCTCGAGTATTGGTGTGGCAAACCCAAATGTTGAAGGGCTATATATTACGCCATCTACCTGTGCTAAAATTCTTCGATTAGAATTGACCAAAATAGGCCAATACTCAGTTTATGATTCTTTTGATATGGAGGATATTTATCAAAATGATTCTTCCTATCGAAATCGATGTTTGAGTCGGACGTGTCTAGTCGATTTCGGAAATCAATTATCTGCCGATTATATGCTCACAGGTAGCTATGATTTGATTGCAAATAAAATTGTGATTAGCTTAAAAATGATTGATGTGAAAAGAGGAACTATACATAAGTCTGCTTTGAGGGAGTTTACTAACCAAGAAGTAGAAATTCAGCGAATGACAGAAGTAGTACTAAAAGAGATGTTAGGTATTTCAGTTGACAAAGATTTAGCGGATCGTTTAAAGTTTGATAATGATATTATTACTAAGAATAACCTAGGTAAAGTAAGTAATTCAGGTCCAAGGGTTGGTGTAGGTATTCTAACAGGGTCTTTTTATGAATTTGCTAATCGTCCAGCTTCAAAAGGGGGGTTAGATATTTTCCCTGCTGTGAGTATGATTGGTTATCAGCTAGAGGCTCAATATGTGGGTACTGATAATTTTTCTGCATTGGCTGAATTTATATTCAATATATCTGGTTTAGAGCAAGGTGAGTTTTTGCCATCGCTTTCCATACTTAACGGATTTCGTTTTGGTAATGCCGGATGGGAATTTGCTTTTGGCCCAGGCTTTACTTTAAGTAGAACATCTAGTGGCTTTTTTGATACGGGAAATTCTAATGGCGGATATTATGGGGATAAAAATGAATATATTTCTTATTCTGATTGGATCAGCGATTACGTTAATCAGCAGGGGTATAGTATGACAGATTACGAAAATTATGGTTATGAGTTGGGTACTTATATGGATATGAGGGGAGACGTGAAACTTTCAACCATGTTTTTGATGGCGTTTGGAAGAACTTTTCGGGCAGGAGCTTTGAATATACCAGTAAATATTTTTTATTCATCTCGAAAGGGAGGAGGTATAGCTGGAATCAATGTTGGTTTTAATGTGACAAAGAAAAAGACAACAATTCAAGGACTTTAATACTCTATTTTTATTAAGATTAGTAGATTTGCCGGATAGAATTATAATATGAATGTATTAGTTACCGGCCCTGATGGATTATTGGGAAGCAATTTAGTGCGAGAGCTGATTTCTAGGAAATATAAAGTTTTTGCATTTGTTGAAAAGAATAAAGATCCCAAGACTATTTCGGATTTGGATCTTGAAATGATTCAGGGAAATATTCTTGAACAGAGTGATGTCCTTGCTGCAACCAAAGATATGGATGTTGTTATTCATTGTGCAGCAATGACTAATATGTATCCGCCAAGAATGGAAATGGTCAACAAGGTTAATATTCAGGGGACTGAAAATATGGTCATAGCCGTTCAGCAGAACAAAGTAAAGCGTTTTATTTATGTGGGCACGGCAAATTCTTTTCGATCTGGAAATAAAGAAAACCCTGGTAATGAATTGAATGAATACGGTGCAGGTCGCTACGGATTGGACTACATGGATTCAAAGTATAAAGCACAATTACTTGTATTGGATAAAGTTCAAAATGAAGGTTTAGATGCTGTGGTGGTTAATCCAACTTTTATGATTGGACCTTATGATTCGAAACCTTCATCAGGTGAAATGATAAGGGGGGTTTACAATAAAAAAGTACCTGGTTACCCTTTGGGTGGTAAGAATTATGTTTCTGTAAAAGATGTTTCTGTTGCCATCGCAAATGCGATTATAAAAGGAAAAAAAGGAAACTGTTATATTTTAGGTAATGAGAATTTAACCTTTAAGGAGGCCTTTGATAAAATTGCACGTTGCACAAATAGTAAAGCACCAAGATTGAAATTGTCAAAATCGCTTATTCGCACCTATGGTAAGGGAGCTACTATTTTCGCTAAAATATTCAATTTAAATCCTAAAATCACTCATGAATTGGCCATCCTAGCTTCTGAGACACATTATTATTCAGCCCAGAAAGCGGTTCGTGAATTAGAAATGCCTCAAACGCCTATTGAGGAGGCGATCCGTGAATGCTATAATTGGTTCATTGAGAACGATTACTTAACTGAAAAAAAGTCCTAGATGTTTCAATCTTTAGATATAGACCTGTCCTGGAAGCCTGGTGATCTGGTTTCATTTCTGCCTATTATTTTGGCCCTTGTTTTTTTTATTATTTATTGGTTTACTGCGGCTTCACCGAGAATCAAAAAATATTTCTATGACAAACATTCATTTGACGAGGCCTCTTACAGACATATATTTTTCACCAAAATATTTGGATTCTTCAGTATGGGTGTGTTTCCAATAATGATTTGTCTACTTTTCTTGAAAGATTTTTCACTTTCTGATTATGGTTTAGTATATATTGAGCAAACTGCTTTGTATTCTATTATTTGGACATTGGGCCTTTCAGTTTTGGTTATACCTCTTGTACACTTTAGTGCAAGAAAACCTAAGAATTTGGTAAACTATCCACAAATTAGAGCAAAGGTATGGACTAAGAAAATGGTCTACATGAATGCCTTGGGATGGTTCTTGTATTTGTTTGGATATGAATTTTTATTTAGAGGGGTTCTTTTGTTTCCGTTAATTGAACCCTTAGGTGTTTGGCCAGCAATAGCTGTAAATATTGCTTTATATTCTGCAACCCATATTCCTAAGGGCTTAGATGAAACAATTGGTGCAATCCCGCTCGGATTGGTTTTATGTCTTTTAACCTTATCATCTGGTACAATATGGATTGCATTTTTTGTTCACGTTGCAATGGCTTGGACCAATACATTCACAGCACTGAGATTTAATCCTGATACAAATTATATTAAGTCATGAATGGAAAGGTAGCTATTGTAACCGGTTCCAGCCGAGGTATTGGCAAAGGAATTGCTCAAGAGTTGTTGGCGTCTGGAACTAAAGTCATTTTAAATGGAAGAAACGAGGAGCGCTTGCAAGAGGCTCAATCTAATATGATAAATATCTCTAATGAGGTTCATTATTTTTGTTGTGATGTTACGAGTTCATTAGGTGCAAAGGAGCTAATTGATTTTGCAATTCAAACTTATGGACGTTTGGATATATTGATTAATAACGTGGGTGTCTCGAGTAGAGGTAATGTTGTGGATTGTGAACCCGAAGTCTTTGAGCGCGTAATGAATAGTAATTTTATGGGTAGCGTAAAACCTACCATTTATGGATTAGAATATTTAAAGAAGACCAAAGGAAGTCTTGTGTTCATATCAAGTGTTGCCGGCATCCGAGGTTTGCCGGGATTGGCGCCTTATTGTGCCTCAAAAATGGCCCTTCGTTCATTTGCAGAATCAATTAGAATTGAGGAATCCAAGTCGGGAATTCATGTCGGATTGATTTATGTTGGAATTACAGAAATAGAGCACAACAAAGAGTCTATTTCGGCAGACGGGTCACCTGTAGTTTTGAATGACCGTTCAGGTAAGAAGGCACAATCTATTTCCTATGTATCAAAGAAGGTGTTGAAGAATATAAAAAGAAGAAAATTTATTACAACACTTTCGTTTGTTGGTGTCCTTAATGCCTTTCTTCAGCCAAGAGTTCCTCTGCTTGTTGAACGTTTGATTATTCTTTCGAGTAAAAAGTTTGAAGAGAAAAGTAAGTGAGGATAGGGAGCGATTTCGAGAAAATTGATTTTACTTTTTGTGGTCTTGATTTGTTGGAGCCAAATAGCTTAATTGGCAATACAATGCTTTTTATTTTCGCAATTTTCATAAGTAGAAAAGTTCAAAATCTGTCATTGGCAACACCGTTTTTTAGTTATTGGCGTCTTTTTTTTATCGCTTTCGGTTGTAGTTTTTTTATTGGAGGTCTTGGCCACGGATTCTACAATTATTGGGGTGTTTTTGGTAAATATCCTGGGTGGATCACATCCATCATATCGCTTTACTTTATGGAGCGGGCTATGTTGAGTTTACTTGAGGAGCATCGACAAAATTTATTTGTTTTATTGGTTAAAATGAAGCTTTTCATTTTTATTGTTTCAGAGCTTTTTGTTTTTGCTTTAATGGATTTAAAAGGAAATCCACAAATTGGCTTGTTTATTCCTTCAATTGCCTCAGCTTTAGGTTTCTTGACCTGTTTGGGTTATTTAGGCTTACGCTTTGTGCGTGAAATTAATAGTTCTTTTCGCTATTTTTTTTGGAGTGTCATTGTATTATTTCCTAGCGCCATTATTCAGGGTATGAAAATAAGTATCGCTCCCTGGTTGGATCGTAGTGATTTATCTCATCTACTTTTACTTGTTGTTTTATGGCTTCATTGGAAAGGAGTCCATGAATATGCCAAATTTTGTTTAATAAAAAAGCAGGCATAAATCAATTTTAAAAAATCCCTTTTTTTTATGTTAAAAAACTATTAATCAATGTTTTAATTGTTTTTTTATATTATTAAAATATACTTTTTTTGCATCGTTATGTTGTCTTAAAAGAAGGTGATTAAATATCTTTGTACAACAAAACCTAAAGTATGAATAAACTTGTTTTACTTTTTTTATTTCCCTTCTTCCTAAGTGC
>MDTD01131066.1_pt1 | contig 25979 bp, 29 predicted proteins | sample 811221 | NCBI WGS metagenome assembly MDTD01 (sample SAMN05326646, study PRJNA326480) | marine metagenome | isolation source: seawater | place: Pacific Ocean: South West | collected 2011 | reverse complement strand
CCACTACGTTGATAGGCTGGGTGTGGAAGCGCGGCAACGCGTGCAGCTGACCAGTACTAATAGCTCAATTGGCTTGATTTATGCACTGAAAAAAATTTTACTATATAATTTATTAAAAATAATTTTTAATTAATACGGAGTTTTTAATGAATGAATTAAACAGGAATTATAATTTAACTCAGAATTTTTGGAAAAAAAAATATCATTCTCCAAATGTCGAGAGTATTGTTTTTAGATTACAGTCTAAAATTCTAAAGCATGAATATAACTTACCTAAAAAGAGAAATAGCAAACTAATTGATTTTGGTTGCGGAGAGGGAAGTAGCTCAAACTTTTTTGCCCGCCAAGGCTATAAAACTTTTGGTTTAGATATATCAAAAATTTCTATTAAGACTGCAAAACAAAGATTTAAATCCAATAAAAATCTTAAGTTTGAAGTATGCAAGATGATTCCTAGCGAACAAAGGATTTATGGTTTTGATAAAGGTGTTGATGTCATATTTGCTTTACAATCTCTATATTATCTTGGAAAAAAAGATTTCTTTGATTTATTAGAAATTTTCAATAAATCGTTAAAAAAAAACGGGCTAATTTTTGCTACATTTAAAACTCCTAATCAATGGGAATATTACAAAAACTCAAAAAAAACGAAAGATCCTTGGCTTAGACACGTAAAATTTAAAAATTCAAGAATAAACGTGAATTTGACACAATTTTTTGTTAAGAATGAAAAAGATATGATAAAGCGAATGAGTATATTTAAACCTTTACACATTGGTAAATACACGATGAAACTAACTAATTATGAAAGTGAAGGTGAGCATTTAACCTTTTTCGGTAAAAAAAGATCTTGAATATGCTTTCTAAAGAACAAATAAACGATTTTTCAAATAACGGTTTTATAATTTTAAAAAACTTTCTAAGAAATGATTATTTAGAGAAGCTTAAAGAAACGTTGATGGTAATGTTTTCTCATAATCTAAAAGAAAATATACATAACAAAAAAATTGATGACGTAGTAAATCAACTTGAAGGATTAGATCATAGCAAAGTATACAATGTGCAAAAAGCAATTTGCTCTTCGACAGAGGCTTTAAGTCTTGTAAATTCTTTAAATTTAGGAGAACTTTATTCAGATCTATACAATATTGACAAAAAAAAAGTTCATCTTCAACTATTACAAACTCCTGTTCAGTTTCCTAACGACGATAGATTTGATTTTGAGTGGCATCAAGAATCCGGATCTTATAATTCCTTTTCCAAAATATTAACATGCTGGTTCCCGATTTTAGGGTCTGTAAATGAAATTGATGGATCTATGACTTTAATTCCAGGATCCCACAAAAATGGAAAAAGAGAATTTACTTTTGTAAAAAAAGAATCAGGTTTAAATGATTGGCGAGTGCAACTAAAAAACGGGGAAGAAAAAGAGGCAGTTCTAGCAAAAATTGATCCAACAGATGTTATTTTGTTCGATAGCGATATTATTCATAAGTCAGTTGCTAATGTCGGTAAAAGAATAAGAGTTACCGGTATAGTTAGAGCATTAGATATTTGTTCTAATTCTAAGATTTTACCGATTCAAGAAATGAAAAATCTTAATGCAAAAGAGTATACTGAGTAAAGTTAAATATTATCGTTATCAATGTTTCATTTAGCTTTATCAAAAGATAAAAAATTTTGGAATAAATCGTCTACAAATTTATATTTAGGTCCATGGGCAATGCCCGAAATATTAAAAAGAAATTTTGCGGAATTTGATTTTATTTCCCCAAAATGGCATTGGGATAATCTTGAAAAATTTTCACATGATAATGAAATAATTTTAAACTTTTATGAGAAAAACTTCAGTAAATTATGTTCAGCATTAAACGAAATACACAAAGTTAATTGGAGCGAGAGAGCTTGGAAAGTTCTTATTGGCCCGTGGTTTAGAAGATTCATCACAGTAATTTATGACAGGAGTGAAACTATTTCGATTTTATATAAAACCTACAATCTAACAAGCTGTTATATGAATGAGAGCGTATCTCTAAAAGATTTACAAACAAGAGACTTTGATGATTTTTGCAATAAATACAAGTACGATGACTATAACAACTTAATTTATGAATTTATTTTAAAAAAAATTGACAAAGAAGAAAAAATTAAATTTAAAAAAATTAAAGCTAATAAAACTAATATTAAAAATTTAGAAGATAAAAAAAAATTTACTTTGAAGGGTTTAATCAAAAAAATTGTTTTTAACAATCTATTCAATTACTTATTTAAAAAAAATATTAGAAAAAACAAATTTTATATTCATGGTTTGGATTTACAAAATCGTTTAGACGTGCTTAAACTTAATTTAAAACTTTCAAACTTTCCATATACAAGACCCCTAAGTATTAAATGCAAAGACACTAAAAGCTTTGATAAAAATTTAAGAATTGAGTTAAGAAAAAAGATTAATAAAAATTTCAAAATTGAAAAAAATGATTTTTTTACAAATCTTTTAATGGAACTTTTTTACTATATGTTTCCGAGAATTTATTTAGAAAATTTTGAAACAAATAATCAATTTTCAAATAATATATTTGAATATTATTATCCAGATACAATTATTGACTCTTCAAGCTATCATAAAGATGAATTATTTAAATTTTGGACAGCAAAAAAAATTCAAAAAGGCGCAAAGTTTATTATACTTCAACATGGCGGTTACTACGAAAATTTTAAGATCAAGGAAGATTTTATAGGCCACGAATTAAATATAGTTGATAAATATTTGTCTTGGGGATGGAAAAAAAAGGGATATAAAATAAAGCCTGTAGCCTGCCCAAAACCATTCAATTATAAAAACACAAAAAAAGATGATAAAATAATTAATTTAATTTTAAGACCAGTTGGAGAATATCTTAATAATTTATCTACTCAAAATAACCCCGGAGAAAATGCTGAAACTTATATAAATGATATAGTTGGAATCGCTAACTCTTTAAATCAAAATAAAGTGTTAAGAATTTTTATACATCCGACCGATAATTCAAAACATGAAAAGGGATTTTCTATGAAACTTTATTTAGAAAAAAAAATAAAACACCCAAATAAAATCTTCTTTTATGGGAATTCATCCAAATATATTAATGATACAAATTTTAATATTTTTGCTTATTTAGGAACCCCATACAATCAAGCAATGTCTAACAATATCCCAGGAATTCTTTTTCATAATAAAAAATATGAACCATTAAATCCTGATTATAAGTTTGTTTATGATATCATGGAGCAATCAAATTTGATGCATGACAATATAAATTCTTTAAAAATACATTTAGAGAATATAGATAAAGCATTTATGGATTGGTGGCAAAAAATTGAAACCATTAGTGCTAAAAATCTTTTCTGCCAAAATTTCTCTAGGCAAAATTACAGTTTAGAAGAGCTTAAAGAGGCTATAATTAGCTAGTTTATTATTAGATTAAGATCTTGACATATCGTTCAATAAATGAACAAATGATCAATTATTGAACATATGAAAAATAAAGAAGATAATCTTAACTTATTAAGAAAAATAAATAACAGCCCAAAAGTTTCTCAAAGAGACTTGGCCAAAGAGCTTGGTTTCAGTATTGGAAAATTGAACTACTGTCTAAAATCACTCGTTGATAAAGGATTTGTTAAAATTGAAAGTTTTAAAAAAAACCCTAATAAATTAAATTATCTTTACGTTATTACACCAAAAGGAATTTCAGAAAAAACTAAATTAACAATCAATTTTATGAAATTAAAAATGAAAGAATACGATCAATTAAAAAAAGAGTTAAAAAAATAAATGTGGACAATCATCAAATTTAATAAAAAAAACTTTAATTTAATGAAAAAGGAATTAATTGCGAGGAATGATAGCTTAACAAGCTTTTATCAACCTCTTATTAAAGTTCAAAAGCAGAATAAAAATAAATTATTCTTTAAAGAACTTCCATTATTAGGAAACTATATTTTTTGTTATAATAAAAATTTTTCTAATCAAAACTTTATTACATCGTTAAAGTATATCAAAGGTATAGAGTATATATTAAAAGGTTACATAGCTTCACAAGTAGACATTAAAAAATTCATAAAAAGATGCAAGCAGTCACAAAATAACGAAGGTTTTCTCTCTTATAAATTTTATGATTTAGTCTTCAATAAGAAATATAGACTAACAACAGGACCATTTACGAACTCTATTTTTCAGATAATTAGCATACAAAAAAATAGAATAGACTTAGCAGTTAATAATTTTAAAATTTCATTAAAGAAAAACAAATTAAATTTTAAAACAGCTTAAGTCGTAATTAAACCAAATGATTCTTTTTGTAAAAATAAAATTTTACAAAGTGCGGAGCATTGCTCAAATTAAATATTCATGTTAAGTAAAATCAATCTAATTTTAGACTCAAAACTAAAAAAAATAATATTTATATTTTTTATTTCAATAACACTCGTATCATTACTTGAAATTATTAGCCTTAGTTTAGTTATTCCCTTAATTACACTAATATTAAATGAAAATTTAGTTTTAGATTTTGTTCGTGAAAATTTCTCATATTTAAAAAATTACTCTAACTCAAAAATAATTTTTTTAATGTTTTTCTTTCTGGGATTTGTTTATTTTCTTAAAGCAATTTTTTTCTTTTTATTTACTTGGATGCAATATACTTATGTAGCTAAAATTGAATCAAACCTGTCACAAAGTCTATATGCTTATTACTTAGCAAGGCCATATAAATTTTTTACAGAAGTAAACTCTTCCGAATTGATTAGAAATATTACAGAAGAAGTGAACAAATTTACATATTATATAATTAACAACGGGCTATCACTACTTTTAGAAATAATAGTAATTTTTTTTATAGGTACTTTTCTTTTAATTTATGAAACAAAAGCAACTATTATTTTATTAATTTTGTGCTCTTTAATATCTCTATTAATTCTTAAAATTTCTAATTCAAAAGTATCAAAATGGGCACTTGAAAGACAATTTCATTCTAAAATGAAAATTAAACATATCCAACAAGGTATTGGAGCCATAAAAGAGATAAAAGTTTCAGGAAAGGAGTCATTTTTTTTAAAATATTTTAATCAACATAATGAAAATTATAATCGAATAAGTAAATTTTTTAATATTATTACTAATATACCAAAAATTATCTTAGAATTTTTTGCAATTCTTTTCTTGATTTTTATTGTAACAACAGCTTATTTTTCTGGAATAAATAATACCGAAATACTCATCACTTTGGGAATTTTCACGGCAGCAGCTTTTAGGTTAATCCCGTCATTTAATAGATTAAATGTGGGTTATCAGAATTTTAGATTTGGTTTGCCTTCAATTGATATTATTTATAAAGAAAAATTAAACCTAATTAAATCAGGTAAGCTTTTTAGACTTGAGACAATAAAACATACATCAGCAAAAAAAGATATGTTCAAAAAAGAGCTTGAGATAAAAAATTTAGATTTTGATTATGGAAACGATAAAATATTAAAAAATATAAATTTAAAAATAAAAAAAAACTCTATTATTGGATTAGTGGGCAAAACTGGTGCTGGCAAGAGCACTCTGGTAGATATTATTTTAGGTTTACAAATCCCAACAAATGGAAATCTTTTTTTAGACGGCAAAAATATTAACGAAATTAGTCATAATTGGAGAGGTATAATTGGATATGTTCCGCAAAACCTTTATTTGCTTGACGATACTTTAAAAAAAAATATTGCTCTTGGAATTGACCCAGATCAAATGGACAATGAAAGAATATTATCAGTACTGCAATCGTCACAATTAGAAAATTTTATAGGTAATTTAGAAAAAGGTCTACAAACAACTGTTGGCGAAAGAGGGATAAGATTATCAGGAGGTCAAAAACAAAGAATTGGGATTGCACGAGCATTGTACAAAGACCCAGAAATTTTGATTTTTGATGAGGCTACAAGTGCTTTAGATTATCAAACAGAAAAAAAAATTATCGATACTATAAATTCTTTAAAAAATCAGAAGACTATAATAATTGTTTCACACAGAATGAGCACTTTAAATATTTGTGATGAAATTTTTGAACTAAGAGATAGAACATTAAAAAAATTTATAAAATAGTATATGGATTATTTCAATAAATTAAAAATTAAGTTAAAAAAAAGAAAATTGACTGTTTGTATTATCGGCGTTGGATATGTGGGTCAAGCAATCATTAAAAAAATTTTATCAAAAAACATTCGCGTTATAGCGCTAGATAGAAATATAGGAAAAATAAAAAAAATTGTTAAATTTAAAAAAGTTTTTTATACCAATAACTATAAGTATATTGGAAAAGCTGATGTAATTGTAATTTGTTTACCGACGCCTTTAAAAAAAAATAAAACGCCAGACCTTTCACATTTAAAAGCTGCAGTTAAAAGTATGAAAAACTTTGTCAAAAAAGGTCAAATGATATCATTGGAAAGCACAACTTATCCGGGGTCAACTGAGGAATTATTTATACCATTAATAAATCAAAAAAGATTTAAATTATCAGAAAATTTTTTTCTAGTTTACTCGCCAGAGAGAATAAGTCCTGAGTTAAAAATTAAAGATAAAAATATAAAATATAATATCAGTAATACCCCAAAATTATGTGCAGGATACTCAAAAAAATGTGAAATACTAGGGAAGAGTTTTTATAAATTAGTAACTAAAAAAGTTGTTATGGCTAGTTCTTTAAAAGTTGCTGAAGCGAGTAAAATGATTGAAAATGTATTTAGATCAGTAAACATAGCTTTAGTAAACGAGTTAAAAATGTTTTTAGACAAAATTAAAATAAATATTCACGAGGTTCTTAATCTTGCTGGGACAAAACCATACGGTTTTACAAAATTTGACCCTGGTCCAGGATACGGTGGTCACTGCATACCTTTAGATCCATACTATTTATATTGGTTAGCAAAAAAAAATAAGTTTGATTTAAAATTTGTAAAAACCTCAGGTGAGATAAATAGAAATATCTCATTTTGGATAACTTCTAAAATTTTTAATTTTATAAAAAATAGAAAAATTAAATTAGTTAAGAAAAAAATTCTTATTTTAGGCGTCGCTTATAAAAAAAATATTGATGATACAAGAGAGTCTCCTGCTTTTAAAATAAGCGAAAACATCATCAGACAGGGTTATGATATAGAATATTCTGATCCCTATATAAAAACTATTAAAGTTAGTGGAAAAATTAAAAGAAGCAAAAAAATTACTAAACATTTGCTAAAAAAATTTAAAGTCATAATTATCGTTACCGATCACGATAAATTTGATTATAAATTAATTAAAGACTCTGCAAAATATTTATTTGATTGCAGAAATTCAATTAAGGGAAGAAAAAAAGATTACTTTAGTATCTAAAAATAATCATGATTGCTCTACTTCAAGCTAGAACTAATTCTAAAAGGTTTACTAAAAAAATTTTAAGGAAAATAAATAATGTTCCTATGTTTTTAGTTATTATAAATTCTTTGAAAAAATCGAAATACATAAAAAAAATTATTTTAACTACCTCAATATATAAATCTGATAATATTTTAATATCTATATGTAAAAAAAAAAAAATAAATTATTTTAGAGGCGATTTAGAGGATGTATCAAAAAGAATTAAAGATTTATTATTAAAATTAGGTATTAAGAAAAATTATTTTATAAGAATTTCAGCAGACAGCCCTTTGATAGATTTTAACCTTATTGATAAATTCATAAAAATTACCCGTAAAAAGAAACCAGATATTCTCACTAATACTTTTAAAAGATCTTTTCCCAAAGGCCAATCAATTGAAATTATTAAATCTTCTGTATATTTAAATAATCAAAAAAAATTTAAAAGAAAGGCAGATAAAGAGCACGTTACTCAATATTTTTATAGAAATTTTAAAAAATTCAAAATTTTAAATATTAAAAATAAAAAAAATTATTCACACTTAAATATGTGCGTTGATACAAAATCTGATTTAAAAAAAATAAGATATATTTATAAAAATATTTATAAAAATAAAAAATATATTCCTTGGGAAAGATTAACTAATTATTTTTAATGAAAAAAAAAATTAATTCAGCTGTTGTTGGTCTTGGTTTTGGAGAAAGACATCTTAGATTTTTAAGTAAAAGTAAAATTATTAATTTGATTGATTTCTTTGATTTTAATAAAAAAATAGTAAAAAAATTTGAGAGAGAATTAAAAATAAAAACTTCAAATTCTTTTAAAAAATTAATTAACAAAAGAGATTTAAACTTCCTTGTAATTGCTTCGTATGATAATTACCATTTTTCAATGGTGTCTAAAGCTATTGCCAAAAAAATTAATTTTTTTGTGGAAAAACCTTTGTGCCAAACTTTCAAGCAATTAAAAAAAATTAGAAATAATTTAAAAAAAACCGAAAATAAAAAAATAAAATTTTCAATTAATATGGTTTTGCGAGCTCATCCAAAATTTAAAAGGATATACGAAATCGTAAAATCTGGCGCTATAGGAAAAATATATCATATTGAAGGCGAGTATAACTATGGCAGATTTGAAAAACTTAAAAAAGGCTGGAGAGGGAAAATACCATTTTATTCTGTTACCCAAGGCGGAGGTGTTCATATATTAGATTTAATACACTGGATCACAAAAGTAAAATTTGAGCGAGTTATATCAACCTCCAATAGCTTGAATTCAAAAAAAACAAACTTTAAATATCCAGATACGACAATTTCATTGCTTGAACTTCAAAATGGCATTACCGCAAAATTAACTTCCAATTTTTCTATTTTTGCACCACACCACCATGTCTTAAATATTCATGGAAGCAAAGGCAGCATTTTTTCTAATCGAGAGGCTAGTTATATGTATAAATCAAATAAGAAAAAAACAAAAAAAATAATTATTAAATATCAAAATAAAAAAAACTATAAGGAAGAAATTCTTAAAAAATTTATTTACTATATTCTCAAAAAGCAAAAAGATTTAAATTCTAGAGAGTCTATTTTTCATGTGATGCAAACAGCTTTAACCATTGACAAATCGCTGAAAAGTAAAAAATGGGAAAGAGTTAAATTTTAAATATGAAAAAATCATCGATACCCTTTGGTAAACCAATTGTTGATAAAAATGAATTTAAGTCTGTAAACAAGGTCTTAGTAAGTGGAAAATATGTTCATGGGTCTAGAACTTCAAAGTTTGAGCAGATGTTTAAAAAATTTACTAAGAGTAACTATGCAGTATCGGTTTCATCTTGCACTGCGGGTATGCATCTTTTTTACTTCAATGCAGGTATAAAAAAAGGTGACGAAGTTATAGTCCCTGCGCAAACACACGTTGCCACATCCCACGCGGTTGAACTTGTAGGAGCAAAACCTATTTTTGTTGACTGCGAATTAGATACAGGGAATATAGATATAGGTAAGATTGAAAAAAAAATTACTAAAAAAACCAAAGCTATTGTTGTAGTGCACTTTTTAGGAGTGCCAGTCGATATGTTACAAATTAAAAAAATTGCTAAAAAATATAGATTGTTAATTTTAGAGGACTGTGCTTTAGCTCTAGGCTCAAAAATAAATAATAAGCATGTAGGTTTATTTGGAGACGCAGGTGTATTTTCATTCTATCCAGTCAAACATATAACTACAGCAGAGGGGGGAATGCTGATTACAAATAGTCGTAAAATAGCTGAAAGGATAAGAGTTAAAAAAGCTTTTGGAGTTGATAAAAGTTACAATCAAAGAAATTATCCAGGCAAATATGATGTAAAAGATCTAGGATTTAATTATAGGATGAGTGAAATTCACGCTAGTATCGGAATTGAACAAATGAAAAAAATCAAAAAATTTTTAGATTTAAGAAGAATAAATTTTAATTTTTTAAAAAAAAAATTAATAGATCTAAACGGAATAAATATACTACAGAATTTGAATAAATCTTTTTTATCAAGTAACTATTGCATGAATATTGTTCTTAGTAAAAAATTTAAAAATAGAAGAACTAAAATTATTAGAGCTTTAAATAATGTTGGAATTGGAACTAGCATTTATTACCCAAAACCTGTTCCATTAATGAGTTTTTATAAGGACAAATATAAATATAATTCTAATAATTTCAAAAATGCTTCTTTAATAAGCAATTATTCAATCTCTTTACCGACCGGGCCCCATTTAAAAATAAAAGATTTAAACTTTATTGTTAAAGAATTAAAAAAGTTACTAAAATAATTAATGAAGAGTAACAAGATTAAGAATAAAAAAATTTTGATAATTGGCGGAGCTGGTTTTATTGGTCACAACCTTGCCATTAAACTTAAATCACTTGGGGCAATAGTAACAATTCTAGATGGTTTATCGGTAAATAATTTAAATAGTGTAAAAAAAAATGATTATAAAGTTCCGTTTCCGAAACTTTTATTAAAAATTCTTGATCAGAGATTTAAACTAATAAAAAAAAATAAAATAGAGCTTAAGATTATAGATGCTCGTGAACACTTAAAATTGTCTAAAGCTATAAACGATATTAAACCAGAAATTATTATTCATTTGGCGGCTGTTTCACATTCAAATATTTCAAATATATACCCGCACTTAACATTCGATAACAGCCTAAGAACTTTAGAAAATGCTTTAGATTGTTCAAAAAATAAAATTAATCAATTTATTTTTCTTTCTTCTAGTATGGTCTATGGGAACTTTAAAAAACAAAAAGTAAGAGAAGACGACATTTGTGAGCCTATAGGTATTTATGGAGCATTAAAATTTTCTGCCGAAAAAATTATAAAAGCCTATGGTCAGGTATTTGATTTGCCATATACAATTATTAGACCATCTGCTCTTTATGGCGAAAGATGTATTAGTAGAAGGGTAGGACAAATTTTTATTGAGTCTGCAATTAAATCAAAAAAAATAATTATCAATGGTGACGGTGAAGACAAATTAGATTTTACTTATATCGAAGACTTGGTGGAAGGTATAATTTGCTCAATAAAAAATAAAAATGCATTACACGAAACTTTTAATATTACTTACGGCAATTCAAGAAAAGTTAATGATATGATTAAAATTTTAAGAAATCATTTTCCAAATATTAATATTAGTTATAAGAAAAGAGACAAACTAATGCCGTTGAGAGGTACGTTAGATATATCAAAAGCAAAGAAGCTTCTAAATTTTCACTCTAAATGGTCTTTAGATATTGGTTATCCAAAATATATCACTTGGTATAAGGATTTATTGAAGTTGTAATTTCCGTGTTAAAAAAAAAATTGAATATAAGATCCGTAATTAGTTTAAATTGCTTTACTACACAGCAATTAAAAAAAAATCTAAAAAAAGATATTTTTAAACTTAAGAACGAATTTTGGAAATATAATCTGAATAATCAAAAAAAGTGGTTTAAAGAAAACATAAAAAAAAAGGATTTACACAACTGTCTTTTTTCAAATAATAAATTAATTGGATATACATGTTTAAGGAGAAAAGTACTATCCTTGTCAAAAACAGAAAAAAATTATTTGTTATTCGACACCCTGATAATCAACAAAAAATTTAAAAATAAAAAATTAGGTACTAAATTGATGAGTTTTAATAATAAAATGATTAAAAAAACAAAACTTCCTTCATTTTTGATTACTAGAAAAAAAATAATTAATTTTTATAAAAAAAATAGATGGAAATTAATAAATAAAAATTTTTTTTTCCTTCAACATAAAATGACTGAAAAAAAATTTTTAATGGGAATAAATTTCAATAATAATATTTTTAATAAGGAAAAATTAATAGTTTTTTTATAAATGTTTAATAAAAATAAAATTATTATAGTCGCAGAGATTGGAAATAATCATGAAGGAAGCTTGAGAACAGCAAAATCGTTGATTAAAGAAGCAAAAAAATGTGGAGTTGATGCAGTGAAATTTCAAACTTTTATTCCAGATTTATATGTACATAAAAAAGATAAAAAAAGTTTTAAACAATTAAAAAAATTTCAGCTTTCATTTGATGATTTTGAAAAATTAGCATTATTTGCCAAAAAACTAAAGATTACTTTTTTTTCTACTCCATTTGATTTAAAAAGTGCTAGTTTTTTAAACAAGATTCAAAAAGTGTTTAAGATTTCATCTGGAGATAATAATTTTATTCCACTTATTAATCATATTGCCAAATTCAATAAACCAATTATTTTGTCAACTGGTTTATCCGACATTCAAATGATCAGAAAATCTAAAAATATTATTTTCAATGTGTGGAAAAAAAATTCCAACAATAGAAAGAAACTAATTATCATGCATTGCGTCTCTAGTTACCCTACTGAAAGTAAAGAAGCTAACCTCTTGGCTATTAAAACATTAGTAAAGAATTTTAAAGATTGTATAATCGGTTATTCTGATCATACGAAAAATATTTTATCTGCAATAACCTCTGTTTCATTAGGAGCTAAAGTTATTGAGAGACATTTTACATTAAGTAAAAATTTTTCAAGATTTAGAGATCACAAAATTTCCTCTGACCCCAAAGAAATGAAACAACTTGTTGATAGTGTTAGATTCGTGGAAAAGGCTATGGGCACAGGTAAAAAAAAATTACAACAATCAGAAAAAAAAATAATTAATTTTGTTAGAAGGGGTGCCGTAGCAAACGTCAATATTTCTAAAGGCAAAAAAATTCGGAAAAATAACATAAGATGGGTAAGGGTTAAAAATGGAATTAAGATAAATGACGAGAGAAAAATATTGGGCAAAATCTTAAAAAGGAATGTTAAAAAGGATCAAGTTTTTAAGTTTAGCTATTTTAAAAATTAATGAATATTCTAATTCTAACAACTAACACTACTCACCATACTTATTTTACAAAAGAACTTATATCGAAATTTAAAAATATATTTGTTATTTGCGAAAAAAAAAAAATCAAATTTAAGTATAAAACTTATCATTTGTTCGAAAAAAAAAGAGATAAATTTGAAATAAAAAAATGGTTTAAAAATAAAAACCATCAATTGACTAAGTCTAAAAATATTATTTTCGTAAAAGATTTAAATTCTTTAAATTTAAAAAATATTTTAAAAAATAAACTGGATTTAATACTTGTTTTTGGGACTAGTGTTCTTAGTAGAAAATTCTTACAAAATATCAATTGTCCAATTTTAAATTTTCATGGTGGAAATCCTGAAAAATTCAGAGGCCTTGACAGTCACTTATGGGCTATTTTAGATCACAAAATTAACGAATTGAAAGTAACTATACATAAATTAAAACCAGAAATAGATAGAGGGGATATTTTGTATTTAAGAAAAATTAAATTGAAAAAAAATATGAAAATTTATGAAATAAGGAAACAAACCACTGAAATTTGCTTAAATTTAGCAATAAAAACCATTAACGCAATTGCAAATAAAAAAAAACTATTATTCAAAAAACAAAAAAAAATTGGAAAATATTATTCAGCAATGAATACTCACTTAAAGGGAAAATGTGAAAAAATATTTAACAGATATACCTCTAATTTATGAATAAATCTTTACCAAATATCTTAACAAGCAAATTGAAGGATAATGAAATTAGTATTTTTTTATTTCATGGTGTTTTTAAAAAAAATAACTTTATAATTAGAAATTATACAAAAAAGCATCTTGAAGAAAATATTTTTGAAAAGTGTATTTCTGAATTAAAAGACAAAGCCAATCCATTATCGATGGATGACGTTATAAGAATTTATGAAAATAAAGAAAAAATAAAAGGAAAAAATTTTGTTATTACTTTTGATGATGGATTTGAAAACAATCTAAGTATTGCTTACCCAATTTTGAGGGACCATAAAGTACCAATGATAGTCTATTTAACGACCAATTTTATAAACTCAAATGAATTATCATGGATCGACAAAATAGAACATTGTATTGAAACAACAAAAAAAAAAGAAATTATATTAGGTAAAAAATTATATCAAATTAATAATATTGAAAAAAAAATATCCTTTTTAAATTTAATTAGAAAAAATTTTAAAAGGAAAAAAAATGTTAATTTTGATCTTTTGGTAAAAGAAATAAAGTCAAAAACTAACGTATCGAGTGTCTCAAATTTTAAAAATCAACTTGATTTAAAAATAAGCTGGGAGCAAGTAAATAGATTTAGTAAAGAAAAATATATAAATTTCGGAGGTCATAGTCACACTCATAAAATCCTAAGCTTTCTAAGTTCTAGGGAATTAGAAAAAGAAATCTCAATTTGTAGTAAATTACTTTTAAAAAAAGGTAATTTAATTACACCTCATTTTTCATACCCAGAAGGCTTGAAATATTGTTTTTCAAAAAAAGTAATCACTATGTTAAAAAAGTATCAGTACAAATGTTCACCAACAGCAATTAAAGGAAATAATAATTTTAGGAACAATCTGTTTAATTTAAAACGTATAATGGTCAATTAAAATGTGTGGTTTAGCCGGGTATATTGGTAAAAAAAAAATTTCTGAGAAGATCATAAAGTCTACTTTAAGACTTATGAAACAAAGGGGCCCAGATAGTCAAAATTACCGAATAAGAGAGATTGCGAGCAGAAATTGTTTATTATTACACTCAAGATTAAATATAATTGACCTTAATAAAAGATCTGATCAACCATTTAGTTTAGACAATTACGACTTAATTTTCAACGGAGAGATATATAATTATGTGGAATTAAAAAATTTTTTAGCTTCAAAAGGAATCTTTTGTACTACTAATTCTGACACCGAAGTTCTTTTAAGATGTTTTATTTTATTAAAAGAATCATGCTTTCAAAAATTTGAAGGAATGTGGAGTATTGTTATAATAGATAAGAAAGAAAACAAAATTATTTTCTCGAGGGACAGATTTGGTGAAAAACCATTATATGTTTACGAAGACAGCTCTGGCTTTTATTTTGGATCTGAGTCAAAATTTATTCAGGAGTTGTTACAAAAAAAACTTGAGGTAAATTATGATTATATAAAAAAATATTTATTTTTAGGATATAAATCACTATTCAAAAAAAATGAGAGTTTTTTTAAAAGAATTAAACAAATTCCCGCTGGTACTTTTTTAACTTATAAAAACAATCAAAAAAGCATTAAAAATTATTGGAAATTAAAGAAAAACACCTCACATTTATCGACAAAAGAAATTGTTGATACCACTAAAGATCTTTTAATAAATAGTATCAAAATTCGATTAAGATCAGACGTACCCGTTGCAATATGTTTAAGTGGGGGTATAGACTCGGCAGCAATTGTATCTATTTCAAGAAAAATTTTAAATAAGAACGTTAAAAGCTACTCTATAATCGATAAAGATGACAGATATAATGAGTCAGAAAATATAAAAAAAATAGTAAAGGATACTGATTGTGATAGTGATTTTATTTATTTAAATAAGAACACTAATTTTTTAGAAAACTTAAAAAAATTAATCATTTATCATAATGCTCCGATTGCAACAATAACATGGTATATACACTCATTATTAATCGAAAAAATCCATAAAGATGGGAGAAAAGTTTCTTTATCTGGTACAGCAGCAGATGAAATGTTTGCGGGCTATTATGACCATTATCTTTTACACTTATTTGAATGTTTTAAATTAAAAAAAAATTTTCAAAAAAATTTAAAAAATTGGAAAGAATATGTTTCAAAAAATGTAAGAAATAAATTTTTAAAAAATCCAAAACTCTATATTCACGACTCAAATTTTAGAGACCATATATTTGATGAACATAATTATGTTAAAAATTTTAGCAAAAAAAATATAAAATATTTATTTCAAGAAAAAAAAATGCACGAATCGTTAATGAAAAATAGGATGATGAATGAGATATTTTACGAGACAACTCCGGTAATTCTAAACCAAGACGATTTAAATTCAATGTATTACTCTGTCGAGAACAGAAGTCCTTTTTTAGATAAAAATTTATATGAATTTTGTCTATCTATACCAGCTAGCGACTATATAAATTATGGATACAATAAGTATGTATTAAGAGAGTCAATGAAAAATATAATTCAAGAAGATGTAAGATTAGATAGAAAGAAAAAAGGTTTTAATGCCTCAATTAATTCACTAATAAATTTGAAAGATAAGAAAATAACTAACTATATTTTCGATAGTAAATCGCCCATAAATAATATTTGTAATGTTGATTTAATAAAAGAATATTTTGAAAATAATAACAAAATACCAAACCATATGAGCAAATTTTTGTTTAATTTTATAAATACGAAAATTTTTCTTGAAAACATTGCTTGAACAAATGAAAATTGAAAATCAAAACTACTATAATTCTAGCAGAGGTTTTAAAAATCACGAAAAATTTTTAGCTAAAATAATAATAAAAAATTATTCACATATGAAAGATATAAAAGTTTTGGATTTAGGATGCGCAGACGGAAAGTTTTTAAAACTATTAGATGAAAATCTTAATCTCAAAAATATAATTGGTATTGATTATGACAAAAAATTAATTAATCGAGCTAAGAAAATAAAATTTATAGGTAAAGCAAATTTCATTTGTTCTGATTTTCAAAAATCTAATTATAGAATAAAAGATATTGATATAATGATTGCTTCTGGTTTTTATAATAGTTTTGATAAACCAATTAAAAATTTAAAAAAAAGTTTGAAATTTCTTCACAAAAAAGGAAACATTTTTATTTTTCAGAGACTTAATTCTTTTCCAATAGAGACGAAATATTTTTTAAGAAAACCTGGTCAACCTAAGTGGAAGGATAAAAGAATTTTGTATTACTATAAATATTTTCAAAAATTTTTGCCAAAAAATAGAATAAAAAAATCCAAAAAATGGAATATTGATATAGATATAAGAAGGAAAAAAAATCCTTTTTCTACTTTCACAGTCAAAACTAAACATAAAAGATATCAATTGACTAATTCAAATATAGTAAATGAGCAATTCTTTCTTTGGACAGAAAGTAAAAAATAATTAAATGAAAAAAATTCAGTATTGTAAAAAATGTATTCTTCCAAATACTAGACCAAACTTATTTATCGAAGAAAATGACTTAGTATGTAGCGTGTGTTCAAATGTTACAAAAAAAATTGATTGGAAGAAAAGAAAAAAAGAATTCCTATTTAGAACAAAAAAATTAATTAAAAATAACAAAAACATTTATGACTGTTTAATACCAGTAAGTGGTGGAAAAGATAGTACATGGCAAGTTTTAGTGGCTTTAGAAAATAATTTAAAACCACTTTGTGTAACTTGGAAATCGCCAGCAAGAAATTTAACAGGTCAAAAAAATTTAAATAATTTAATTTCTTTAGGTGTTGACCATATAGATTTTACTGTAAATCCAAAAATTGAAAGATACTTTACTTTAAAAACATTTAAAAGATTTGGTAATCCGTTGATCCCGATGCATATGGCAATTCATGCTTTATCTGTAAATATAGCAATTGAGAAAAATATTAAGTTAATTATTTGGGGAGAAAATTCAGCAGATGAATATGGTGGAAGAGCAAATCTAAAAGGTAAATATATGAATAACGAATGGAGAAAATATTATGGAGTAACAAACGGAACTAAAATCGTCGATTGGTATGATAATAGACTCAACAAAAAAAATACAAATATTTTCAATATTCCGAGTCAAAAAAAAATTAAAAAAAATAAAATTACAGAAATATTTTTAGGTCATTTTTTCAAATGGGATCCTAAAAAAATTTATAAAATTTCAAAAAAGGCGGGATTCACTAATTTAAAAAAGCCTAAGACGGGTATTTATGATTTCGCAGATATAGATGATGATTTTTTAGTTACCATTCATCATTTTATGAAATGGTATAAATTTGGATTTAATAGAGTTTGGGATAACTTATCAATTGAAATAAGAAATAAAAGAATGACTAGAAATAAAGCAATAAAAATTTTGAAAAAAAAAGGTAATGAAAAACCAATAAAAGAAATTAAAAAGTTTTGTGACTATGTTGGTATCAATGAAAATTTATTTTACAAAATTTGTAATAAGCATAGAAATAATAGAATTTGGTTTAAAAATAAAAATAAAACCTGGCAAATAAATGATTTTTTAATAAAAAATTGGAAATGGCAAAATGAAATTTAAAAAAAAAAAAAGAAAATTTTTTGCCGGGTTATTTAAAAAAATCCAGTTTAATGATGTTGGAAAAATATTTTTGAAAAAAAATGAATTAATAAGTTTTGTGACTGAAAATAATTCGGAACATGACGTAATAAGAAAAGATTGGGGTTTTTATGCTACACAATCAGTTAATTCAAGATTAAAAAAAAATTTTAAAACTGCATTAGTAGTCAACTCTCAGCAAAAAATTTTTATTATGCTAGTTGAAAAAAAATTTATCAATAAATTCAAAAAATATTGCAAAGATGAAAAACAAAAGGTCATGTGTTGGTTAGATGATTTATAATATGAGCAAATGTATTATTTGCAATAAAAAGGGAAAATTTTCAAAAACTTTTGAATATTTTAAACCTCCAGTAGGAGAAACTAAATTTAATATTAGGCAAGATAAATATAGCAGATTCTACATTCGTTGTAATTTTTGCAGACATTGGTCAAGTGTAATGAAATTAAATATAAAAAACTTATACAATCATGAATATAACAGCGCAACTTACAAAGGAAAATTAAAAAAAAATTTCCAAAAAATTAAAAATTTACCTAATAGAAAATCTGATAATTTTTATAGAGTTCAAAGAATAAAAAATTTTTATAAAGATAAAAATGAAAAATTAAAAAAGTTATTAGACATAGGATCAGGATTAGGTATTTTTCCATATAGTGCTTCAAAGAAGGGATTTAATTGCACAGCACTTGATCCAGATCCTAATGCTTGTAGGCATATAAAACAAAATTTAAAAATAAAAACTTTATGTGGAGATTTTTTAAAAAAAAAAATTAAATTAAAATTCGATATTATCACAATGAATAAGGTCATTGAGCATATAAAAAATCCAGCTTTAATGTTAAAAAAAGCAAAAAAAAACTTAAAGAAAAATGGGTTAATTTACATTGAAGTTCCGGATGCCACAAAAGCATCCAAAAAGGGAAAAAATAGAGAAGAGTTTTTTATAGATCACTTACATGTTTTTTCAAAGAAATCATTAATGCTTCTTTTAAAAAAAACTAACTACAGAAAAATCTATATCGATCGAATTGTTGAACCTAGCGGAAAATTTACTATTTATGCTTTTGCAAAAAATTAATTTATAAATCAAAAAAGATGTTCAAATTAAAATATATAAGAGAATATACTTACCGAAGAAATAACAATATTTTTAAAAAAGTGTATGGTAAAAGGACTTTGTCTAAAAATTCTTCCTTTTTTCAAGTAAACCCTTACTCAAAGATTAAAACTATTTTTAATATCGAATTAGCGTCTTTAGCAATATTCCTTTTACAGAAAACAAAAATATCAGCAAATCTAGTAACTATCTTTGGTTTTTTTTGGATTTTGTTGGGTGTAATACTTCTTAATTTGAGTCAGAATATATTAGTTTATTCTGGTATGATAATTTTATTTTTTAAACTCGTTCCAGATTATATTGATGGAGCACTAGCATCTTTAAGAAAAGAGATAACATTAACTGGATATGAACTCGATAGCTGGGCAGGCGATGTTGGAAAAACTTTAGTTTTAGCAGGTTTTTTTCTTTACGGTATAGAAAATAATCCAATTGGAAAAATAGATTTTTTTTATATCATTTTTTTAATTATAATAATCTTTTCTCTATCTGATTTAAGATTATTTTTATCAAAGTATAAAAAAGCGTATTTTGACAAATTTTTAAAAGCACATGTGGAGAAAGAAAAAAATAAAAAAAAACATTTTAAAAAAGCTGGGCACGTTAGTTATATTATAAATTTTCTAAAATTTTTGCATTTTGATGGAAGTTCTAAGTACACTGATTTTTTACTATTATTAATTGTAATAGAAAAAATCTACAATTTAGAAATAGTTTATATTTTCTCAATAATTTGGTCAGTTACATTTTCTCTAACATTTTTAAAATCTTTATATCTTACGTTAAAGGATTAGCTCTTGTATTTAGAAAAAGTTAAAATTAAAAATAAATTTTATTCTAAACTTATGAAATTACTATTTAAGTTCAATTATAAAATTATATTATTTAATAAATCATTACTATGCGCAGATAAAGTTGAATTATTATCACATGATAATTACGATGATTTTTTAATAGATAAAAAGATCATAAGAAATTCAAAATTATTGAATATGATCAGTAAGTTTTATAATTATAATTATAATAAGAATGTATTGACGATTTTTTATGATAAATTCGAAGCAAATTTAATTCTCACAGATTTTAACGCTAAAAATTTCAATTTTAATGGATTTACTATAAAAGTCGCAGATTTAAAAAAAATAAAAAAAATAAAAATTTTAAATAAATGCTACTTTGCACCAAAATATCCAAAAAAAATATTTAATAAAATTTTCTCACCAAAACATTCTGAAATTTTTTTTTCACCACTTTTAAATAGAAATAAAAACTTAATTCTAAGATTAAAAAATTTTATTTTATGTTTTTTATATATTTTTCTTTTTTCAAAAAAATACTCAAGATATGAACTTAATTTCAGAATCTTAAATTTGTATAAGCTAAATCCATCAAATTTTATAACTACAATAATAAACAAATTTAAAAAAAAAAAGATATTTAAACTTCAAGAAAATAAATTTAGAAAATTAAAATTTGATCCAAATGAATTTAATTGGTATTTTAGAGATAAGCATTATCGGCTGATAACTCAAAACTTAAAATATATAAAAGTAGATGATATAATTAAATTTCTACACAAAAAAAAATTAAGAATTGTCTCAAAAAAAGTGGTTGATACGACTATTACAAAACCAGTTGCAGAACCAATTTATCTTAATAAAAGATTTTGGAAAACAGGTAATAATTTTTATATAAATCCGATTTTATTTGGTTTTAAAAAGGGAGTTTTAGATTATGAAAGAGTTAATTATTACTTAAAGCAAAAAAAAAACCGCAAATTTACACAAAAGCTTATTATAAAAAACTAGAGAATATGAATGAATTAGAAATAAAAAAAACATTATTTAAAAGTCCGGTCGAAATTAACAACCATGGATTTTTAAGCGGACGTCATCGCGTAGCTGCAATGATAGGTCGCCTTATTAGAGGTGAAAAATATTTACCTTTTTATGTCTATAAGTCAAAAATATAAATAAATGCTAGTTGATTTTTTAGAAAATCCTCAAACAAAAGTAGTAAATATTTTTTTTGAAAAAGATCAAAAAATTAATAAGAAATATATTGGAAATAGTTCATCTTATTTACAAATAAGAAAAAAGATGAAAATTTTACATAAAAATATAATTTTTTCTTTTAATAAATTTGAGCAAATTAAAAAGTTTTATCGAGAATTTAAATTTTCAAGTGCTCAAAAATCTTCAATCTATTGCCTATACAATTCTAATAATTCTCAGAAAATAAATAAGGTCTTAATCTTGATTTTTTTAATTTCTAGAAAAAAAAAGTGCACCATTTTTTTCCACGGAAATTATCAAAACTCTTTTAAACCAGATTTTTTATATAAAATTAAATTTAAGTCAAAATTAAATGCTTTGATTTATTTTTTCTATCAATTTTTTAAAAATTGTTACCTAATTTTAAAATCTAAAATGATTTTAATAAAAGTTTTATAAATGGCGACTGTTTTACGAAATCCAAATTCAAATAAGATTAAAGTAATTTATTTTTCAAAACCTCAATATATTAGAAAAATAACCTCAAATAAAAGATATTTTAATTATTTACAAAATGAAATCCGAGGACTTCAATGGTATCAAAAATATTCTAAAAATAAAAACGATTTAATTAAATATAACAAAAATTCAAATTTTTTCTTTTTAGACATAAAATTCTTTAAAGGAAAAAAAAATATTTTTTATAAATCAATAGAGGAAAATACTTTTTTAATTTCAAAAGCTATTGACCACTATTTAAAAATTTGGCCAAACAAAACACGTGTCAGGTGTCATGGCGATTTAACTATTGACAATATAATTTTTAATAAAAATAAAATTAAATTTATTGATTGGGAGTTGTCTGGATTATCAAAAGAGCCCTGGGGATATGATTTAATTTATCTTTTGATATCGAGCATTTATTTTCCTTATGAAATAAAAAAAACGATAAATGTTAGTGAAAAAAATGTTTTTATTAAATTATGGACAAAATTAAGAAGGCTTAACATTTCTAATGATCTTCTTAATGATCCTCTAAGTTTTATAACAAAAGTTCATAAAAAAAAACGATGGCGAGAGGCTATTAAAGACCATCCAAAAAAACTTTATCCAGTTTTTATTAATAAAGATTTTGAAATAATCTTAAAAGAACTTATAAAACTATAATGAAGATTTTAAAAAAAAGTAGATTTATCAATTTTACTAGAAGACATTTTTAAACATGAAAATAGTAATTTTATGTGGCGGTTTTGGCACAAGATTTTCTGAGGAAACACAGTCAAAACCAAAACCAATGATTAAAATTGGAAAATTTCCAATACTTTTTCATATAATGAAGATATATGAACAGTATGGATTTAATGAATTTATTTTAGCCTTAGGTTACAAAGGTGCCGCAATAAAAAAATATTTTCAAAAATCAAACTTAGAAAATCTTAATCAACAGTATAACAAATATGCTGGAATTAAGATAAAATCAAAAAGGTGGGATATAAAATTCTGTTTTTCAGGTTTAAGAACAATGACGGGTGGTAGGTTATTACGTCTTAAAAAATATTTAAATAAAGAACAAAGTTTTATGCTCACATATGGAGATGGATTATCAAACGTAAATATTAAAAAACTGATTAAATTTCATAATTTACATAAAAAAGATGCAACAGTCACAGCCGTAATACCATCACCAAGGTTCGGTGGGTTAAAATTAAAAGGCAATTTAGTTAAAAATTTTAAAGAAAAACCCCAAGCTGGAGAAGGATGGATTAATGGTGGTTTTTTTGTTTTCAATCAAAAAGTATTCAAATATTTAAAAAATGACAAAACTATTTTAGAGCGAAAACCATTGGAGTCCCTCTCAAGGGGAAAAAAGTTAGTAGCTTTTAAACATAAAAACTTTTGGCAATGCATGGATACTAGAAGAGACCAAGAACTGTTAGAAAAATTATGGAAAAAAAAGAAATTAAAATGGTTAATAAAATAGATTATTCAAAAAAAGATATGATTTCTTTTGAAATTTTGACTTTTTTAGAAAATTAAGTAAAAAATTTGATAATGAGAACATTTAAACTTGTAAATAAAAAAAAATTTCTATCCTTCAAAAGAAAAAAATTTGACTTTAAATCTGATGAAGCTTTAGCTAAAGTTCTCTACAGTGGTGTGTGTGGTTCTGATTTATCAGTTTACCTTGGTCATCACCCTTATAAAAAAGCTCCAACTGTTTTAGGTCACGAATTTTTAGGAAAAATAACAAATAAAGGTTCAAAAATTTCAAAAATTAAAAAAAATGATCTAGTAACAACTTTATCTTATAATTTTTGTAATAAGTGTAATAATTGTAAGAGTGGTTTAACAAATCATTGTAATTACAAGACAATTCCAAGTTACAAAAATTGGGATGGTACTTTTGCAGATTTTTTTTTATGTAAAAAAAACTCTATATATAAATTGAAAAAAAATATACATCGTCTTGACGCAGTAATGATGGAACCTTTTGCGATATGTAATCATGCTATTAATTTAGTACCATCAAAAAAAATAAATAATACCCTCATATTAGGTGCAGGCAATATGGGATTAGCAACATTAATGCTTACAAAAATTACTAAGCGTTTCAGTAAAATTGGATGTGTCGATCTTTTTAATTCACGAAAAAAATTTGTAAAAAAATTAAAAGGTGACTATTTTATTAAATATAGTAGAAAAAATTTGATTAATAAAATACCATTGGGAATTAAAAAAAAAGGTATCGATTTAATTTTTATTACTTGTGACTACAAAAACGTTTTGGAAGATGCATTTGAAATTATTAAGCCAAATGGGACAATAATTATTATTTCTTATTTTAAAAATAAATTTAAGATAGATTATAATCAAGTTGTAAAAAAAGAAATTAACCTAAAAGGTTCCTTTCTTTCTACAATTAAAGATTTTAGGGAAGTTGAAAAGTTAATTCTAAAAAAAAAACTTGCGCCAAGAAAAATAATTTCTCATATTTATCCTTTTAAAAAAATTCAGCACGCTTTTAATCAAATGAATGTAAATAGAAAAAAAAATTTAAAGATAATTTTTAAAAATGAAAGATAGAAAGATTATCATACCTTGGTCTGTTCAAAAAGATACGACCCTCAAGAAAATTGATAAAACAAAAGGAGTTTATTTTTGGGTAAAGAAAAAAAAATTTATAGATTTTTGTTCACAATTAGTAAATATTAATTTGGGTTTTCAAAGCCCTGAAGTAATTAAAGCAATTATTAACCAAACAAAAAAATTAAGTTTTATTGGACCAAAATTTGAAAATGAAAATAGAGATAAATTAGCTAAAATACTTGTAAATTTGTATCCTGGGAGAATGGAAAAAGTTTTTTTCTCAGATAGTGGGGCAAGGGCAAATGAAATAGCATTTATTATTGCTAAACATTATACAAAAAAAAAGAAAATTTTAGCTAGAAATGTAACATCCTACCATGGCGCAACAAGATATACTGCATCAATAAGCGGTGATGCTAGAAGAAAAATGATAAATGCTTCAAGTGCTGATAGCTTATTTTTCAATGACCCAATTATTTATAAATGCCCAACAGGAAAAAAATATCCAAATTGTCAAATTTCAAAGCCTGAAGAAATAGAAAAAATTTTTAAGAAAAATCAATCAATCGCTGCGATAATATTTGAGCCAATTACTGGCTCAGCAGGCAGGATTATGCCTCCGAAAGGATACTATGAAACTATAAGAAAATTGTGCAACAAATATAATGTTTTATTAATATTTGATGAAATTATGACTGGATTTGGAAGGACAGGTAAGTGGTTTGGAGCCAATCACTGGTCGGCAAAGCCTGATATCGTTACTCTTGCGAAAGGGTTAACAGGTGGAATTATGCCTTTAGGAGCAACCCTAATCTCAAAAAAATTATCAAGGTTTTATGATAAGGAATATTTTCCAACAGGATTGACGAACTATGGTCATCCAATTGCTTGTGCCGCAGGCTTAGCAGCAGTTAAAGCATATAAAAAAAACAATCTAATAAAAAAAAGTGCTCATTTAGGAAATATTATTGAGAAACGATTAAACAAACTTAAAAGAAAATTTAATTGTATAGGTGATATTAGAGGTAAAGGTCTTTTTTATGCAATTGAGTTTGTAAAAGATAAAAATAATAAAAGGTTAGTCAATTGGACATATAAAGATTATTTTAAAGAGTCCCAAGAAATGAAAAATTTATTTAAATATTTATCAAATAAGGGATTATTTTGTTATGGAAGATATAATATGCTTTACATTTGTCCGCCGTTAATAATTACAAAAAAAGAATTAAATAACTCTTTAAACATTATTGAAAAGGGAATTTTTATAAATATTGAACAAAAATTTTTTTAATGGAAGCTATAATTGTTGCCTCTGGTATAGGAAAACGTTTAGGCGCAATGGGAAAAAAAATCCCAAAATGCATGCTTCATTTGAAAAAAAATTTAAAAATTATAGATAAGATTATAAATGAATTAAGTAGTATAAAAAGAATAAATATTGTTATCGGCCATAAAGGAATTCAATTAAAAAAATATTTAGAGAAAAATAAAAAAATAAGATTTATCTTCAATAAAGATTATCAAAAAAAAGGAAATTTTTACTCAGTACTTTTATGTAAAAAAAAATTAAAAGTAGTTTAATTTTATTAGATGCAGATATTATTTTACCAAAAAATTCTTTAGTAAGATTCCTTAAAGATAAAAAAAAAAATT
>MDTD01127250.1_pt1 | contig 25981 bp, 13 predicted proteins | sample 811221 | NCBI WGS metagenome assembly MDTD01 (sample SAMN05326646, study PRJNA326480) | marine metagenome | isolation source: seawater | place: Pacific Ocean: South West | collected 2011 | reverse complement strand
TACATCTACCAGGACGCGTTTAGGCTGATAGAAAGCTCCCACCAGATTTTTACCTTCTGGTAAATCGATCCCGGTTTTACCACCAACTGAACTGTCCACCTGTGCAAGCAGTGTTGTTGGCACCTGAATAAAATCGATACCCCGCATGTAGGTCGCAGCAAAAAAACCTGCGGTGTCTCCGACAACACCTCCTCCTAACGCAATCGCTACAGAGGAACGGTCCAGCCCATGCTTTACCCCCGAACTGTATAACTCAGACAGGGTTTCCAGGCGCTTGTTTTCTTCGCCGGCTGGAAACGAAACGGCTGCAATCTGGGCGGCACCTGCCCTTCGCAGCAACTCACCCATTTTCTCTGCATATACAGGTGCGACGTTTGAGTCGGTGATAATCATGCAGTAACGACATTTCACGAACGGGCGCAACATCTCTCCATCTGCATCATCACCAAAGGCGTTGGCAAAAATGATCTCATATGGGGTATGCGTCAGCGGAACCGACAGGGCTTGCATTAGGGTCTCCTCAAGAAATTAGACAGTCAAGTCACAAGCCGATTACAATAGCCAATCCCCATTCATTGTCCACCCGGCAAGTTGACAGGACAAAGAACCCATAGCACACCACAATCAGGTAATTCAGCCGCTCAGTTAGCGGCACGCATTAGATCGCGAATGCCATCCAATCTGCGTTGATCTTCCCGTGAGGCATAACTGCGATAAAGGTGATTGAGCAAACGCCGGATGATCAGGGATGTATTGACTGGTTGTAAATGGGTGTCCTCGTAAAGGTAGCCACATTGCTCTACCAACTGCACACATTCCAGCTTGCTCAATTCGATTCCCCGCCGGAACGGGTCGAGATAGATGGGTTTGCGATTGCGCACAAACAGACCCACAATAAAATGGCCGGGCAAAGCGACCCCATGTACAGGCAAACCGAGTCTCTGACCAACAATGATATAGAGAATGCTGAGGGTTAACGGAATACCCAGGCGGCTGTCCAATACTGAATCGATATAACTGTTTTCAGGACTGTAGTAATCATTCTGGTTTCCCACAAACCCAAGATCATGACCCAGAACTTTCGCAATCTTGAAAGTTTTAACCCTTGCAGAATCATTACCTTCAAAAGAGCTGTGGCATAGATCTGCAAGACGCTGAAATTCCGTCTTCAACACACAAGCGCTACAATCAAGATGGCCGAACCGGGCAATCTGGGTAACGGCATCTTCAAGCGAGCTTTCGGGATCCTGGACCAGCTCGGCGATGGCTTTGGATATGCCGCACCAGATTCGTTCGTGCAGCAGCATTTCGATTTCCATCAGGGCCTGATCGGTCCCGCTGGCAGCTTCTGCACGCAATAACGAGAGTGTCTGGTCATCCAATCCGCGCAAATGCTCGCGAATCATAGATGCGGTTTCGGGATCTGTACGATCCTGCATAAGTGAAACCAGTGCGGGGATATCACGAGTGGAAAGTTGATTCAACTTGGCAGCTACCTGATGACAGCGGGGGTGATGTTTGGCGGAAAGGCGTATTCCCTATTACCTTTAGTTTATGCTACTTCGCCAGAGAACTCAAGTCTGCATGCGCCCTCAGGCAGTGGAGGATGCCCCTGATCCGTTTAGTGTCAAAAAGCGTTTCATTTTGGCGGCGTATTTTCCGCTTGTCAAAATTTGTCGCATACCTTCATAGCCCGAAATTGAAGGTTTTAGACCAAGGTCACATGCTTTCTTGAGCATGAAAAAGCCATTTATCCAGGAAAAAAAGTGTAATTGGCATCGCATATGCAATACTAAAGCCGTTCGCAATGAAAGCGAAACATATCCGCCTCAAAAAGTGGCTACCCAAAGGGAGCTGGAACGATGGAACGCGACATAACCTGCACTCAATGTGAGACGATTCTGAGCCTTGATGCCAGTATCAATGACAACGAAGGCATTTGCCCGACCTGCGGCCATACTATCCAGATTCCGCCTTTTAAAATAGGTCCGGGCGTCACCGTCGGCGGTTTCCAAATCATCCAGGAAATCGGCCGAGGAGCAATGGGACATGTCTATCTGGCCTGGCAGCCTCATTGGGAGCAGCATGTAGCCCTGAAAATTCTTCCCCCCAGCCTGAGCCGTGACCAAGAATCCGTTGCCCGTTTTCGCCGGGAAGTCAATCTCCTGCAGATGATCGATCATCCAAACGTGGTCAAGGCTCTTGGTGCTGGCGATGATGATGGTTATTTCTATCTTGCCATGTCATTTGTTAAGGGCACCAATCTGGATACAATTATTCGTGATCATGGTGCACTGGCTGAGGATGAAGCCCTGGCATGCGTTTACGCCATCGCAGATGCACTGCGTTATGTATGGGATAATCACAGCCTTCTCCACCGTGATGTCAAACCTCAGAATGTGATGGTAGATGAGGAAGGTAACCTTCACCTGATGGACCTCGGTCTTGCCAAACTGACTGACGGCAACGCAACTTCGCAGCTGACAGTCCCTGGTCATGTATTGGGAACAGCGAATTTTATGAGTCCAGAGCAAGCATGGGACACCTATACCCCGGATCATCGCTCAGATATTTATTCACTTGGTGCAACCCTTTATATGCTGGTAACAGGTCGTCCTCCTTATAAGGGTGATCCGAAAGCAATTCTGGCAGCCCTGCGCAAACCCGAATCCTTCCCTGAGCCAAAAAGCGTTAATCCACAGATTTCAGAGGAATGCCAGAAGCTGATCATGAAAATGATGGCTCCGATTCCCCGCCGTCGTTACAAAACCTGGGATGCATGCATCGCGGATATTGATCGGGTCTTGAATCATCATCAACTTGCCACCGAAGAGACACCAAGCGGGCGTATGGTAATCAAGGAATCCGGTGATGAAGTTCAGATGAAAATCATCGACAACAGCCCTGCTGCAGCCCCGGAACCCGAACAACCCGTACAGACAACTTCCCCTGAGCAAGCGCTTTTGGCAGAAGATGCGACTGGACTGGAAGGATGCCCGACCTCGACTTTCAAACGCCTGGGTGCTCTGGCCAAACAGTTTACCGGGGTGAAGAACCTGACTCCTTCGACCAAAAGCGCTCGGTCTTCGACCAGCAGTGTAAAATCGATCAGGATGAAGACTAATTCAACGGTTCGCGAACTACGTACCAAAGCGTCACGCAATAAGTTCAAGCTGGTCTTCTGGACGATTCTTATCACACTTGGCGTTATCATCGTTATTTGGCCGCAGCGCTCCGCCGACCTGGTATTGAGCTTTTCCAAGAAGGTTCAAACCTGGATTCCGGAAAAGACGGAAAGCGATGCAAAGGATGAAAAGAAGGACGACTCCAAGAAAGAGACTGAAGTTGCCGATAAGGATAAGAAGTAACTGCTGTCGACTTTAACTAAATCTATTGACTTCTTTTCTTAAGCTTGATCGCGATATCATTGTCAAAAGCAGGCAATTCCATAACCCCTTTGCCTGCTGAATCTACAGCAAATTCTGCGCTGCCGGTCTGGCTGCCGGCTCCGGTTTCAAAAAAGTCGGCAACCCAGGTGCCCTCGCTAAGCTCTGCAAGCTTCAGCGATAACCCTTCCTCCACATGCTGATCCACCATGGATTCACTTCGCAGGTAATAGTCATCGGACATGACCCAGCACATGGCCGTTTCATCATCATACAGCATGAAGCAGGTATAACCGCTTGCCAGCTTAAATCTGGTTACTTTCATACCCGTGCGATCTTCTCCTGAAGTAAAAGCATATAAGGCTTTGTAAGCGGGATACATATCCTTTTCTTCAACCATGGGGAACCACCAGTAGAAGGGGGTCAGTGGATATTTGGCAAAGTAGCTTCCCCAAAGCCCCAGATGGTGTCCCTTATATAGGTAAGGAAGGCGGTCTCCTTGAGGTTTACCCCCAAATTCCGTAACAACCCCAGGCTTTGGAAGCTTCTGATTGAAATCGGAGGTCTCGCCCAGCACTTTGAAAAAACGCTGGATATCCTTCGAACGGTCATAATAAATGTCCATCGTAATGAGATCGATATTCGGCAAAGCAGCCACAGGCATATTGACCTTGCCATAGTCATTTGACCAATGCGTCGTTACCAGGTGCTGGTAAGGATCATTCTCTTTGACGTGTGCGGAAGCCATTGCATGCCAACGGCGCATGGCATCGGAATGATACCAGTTATGATTATCCCCGGTCAGGTTGATTTCAGTAAAGAGCTTCCAGGCCAGAAGGTTGGGTGAGTATGCATACCGTGCTATCACGTAGTTCATCATGCTCATAAATGACAGATGAGCTTCAGCTTCACTGAAATAGCTGTTTGGCAAATCATAAGGCCCTCCCTGAGTTTTATTCCAGGGATTGCGTTCCCATTCCTTATCGCACCAGGTACTGAATCGGCCGTGATTATTGATCACCAGCACAATGTACAAGTTGTATTTCTCAGCCAGAGCAAATAATCGATCCAGCTTCCAGGCTCGCCACTGGTTCATATGGCCGAGGCCGTGGTTGCCCAGATCATCCGGAATCCATTCCATGGACAGCCACCAGGCTGACATCCAGACTTCCATCACCTGTATGTTGTTTGCCGCGTACTTCGGGATCAGATCTTCATACATGTCAAAATCGAAATAGTCCCAGTCCGTCGCGCCAAATGATTTTTCATAACGCGTATCGTAAGGGGAGCGGACATTGAGACCGGCAGCAAAAAGTTCTTCTTCGCGATGAGTCCACGATAAAAGCGTATGATCCTTTTCGGAAACCTGCACATATCCAGGCCAGTCTTCCTTTGCCGGATGGACATCAAACGAGAGATCAGGGAGAGCTACGGCTTCACCTCCAAGCATACCGGATATATGAACAGTATGCGCTCCTTCTTTCAGCGGTGTAAAGCGCAGCATGAAGCGAGGTTTGCCAATTGGGGTCTGCAGGTTTCTCCGTTGCCGATGCGAATCGTAGGCAAAGGGCTCATAATAAAAAAGGCGATGCTGTGTTGTCATGCCAGAGGGGTCTTCTATCGAAGCTGTCAGGTTGACATCGTCTGATGAAAAAGGATTGCGGAAACGATGAGTGGCTTCAAAGCTGACCTCGATATCGTCCCCTGCTTGTGGGCTATATGGCATGACTCTCAGCTCTTTTAATGCAGGTGCCGGGAAGGTGTAGTCAGCCACCTTTGTCGCAGTAATAGAAGTCAACGTCAATGTCACAGGAGTGCATTCACCGGAAGGAAGGTCGAATTTTAAACCAATCTCTTTGATGCGATCCGTCAGCAAGACATGCCAATTTCGGAAATGACCGCTTGCTTTCCACTTCTTTGTCTCAGGACCATACAATGGAACAGTCAGCTTGACCTGATGGGATCCTTCGACAAACTGGCTGAATGCCGGAAACCGAATGTGAAACCACTGATCGTCCCAATCCTTGATAAAAATGTAAGCATCAAGATCCTTCGGGCACGCTTCTGGTACCTCAATCAGATACGTCAGTTCATCATATCCCCAGAGGGATGATACATCTTTGAGGAAAAAATCCTGGGTTTCAGATACATCAACCGGCAATTCCAGACCAATAACCTGCTTTGAATCTTCATCCTGCAATGGCAGGAGTTTGGTCATTACCGGGTTCTCTTCATACCGTCTCAGCTGCCATCCCCGCAAACTGAGGGACCGACTCTCTGGAAGGGCTTTCCGATATGCGACCGATGGCGCAAGCTCTTCAGTGATAGCCTGCTCTACCATTTTTTCCTGACCTGAAAGAAATGGGGAACCAAGCAGCAGAAGCAATAACAGCCACAGCTTCACATGTAATCGGATCGTTTGCATATGTGCGTAAGACCCCATGCAAACGCAAAAGATTCATGATTTCTCTGAGGAATCAGATGAAACGGCTTAATCAGCTTCAATCTCGATCCGGCAGGTCACACTGTTGGCAATGAAACATTCTTTATGCGCCAACTGGTGGATACGCTCAATCACCTCGTGATCCGGCTGCACTTCCCACTCAATCCGGGGGTGCAAAACCACCCGGGTTATAGCCAGTTTACCATCGTCGTTTTTTTCCAGATGACCCACGGGTTCATCCCGGTAAGACAAAACCACCCGGCGCTTACGGGCAGCAATTGCCAGAAAGGTTAACATGTGGCAACTGGCAATTGCGGCTACCAGCGCCTGTTCCGGGTCAACCGCATCAACAGACCCTTTGTATTCCGGAGCGGCCGAAGCACGCAATTTTTCCCCATGAGGAAATTTCCACTGGTGATCACGAGTATATGTGTCGTATGTGAAAGGATAACCACCCGCCTTCCACTCAACAACCATGGTGTGAAGCGACATTACCAGATTTTCCTTGAGGTTGAGTCATGCAGAAGATCTATTTGAGACGAGTAGATCTTCTGCGACCTGCTAATTAAGGTTCGGGTTCGTAGTCTTCTTCTGTTGAGAGGAAGTAATCCACGGCCTCATCCAGAGTCTGAACTTCACCATCGTCGTTGATGGCTTTGGTAAGTTTCTTATTGATCTTGAACTTCAGCTTAAGCCCAAGCTCAAACTCGCCTTCATCCAGACCTTCCTGTGAGGTGAACGGCCCTACAATGATTCGTTCTCCAGTCAGCGATTTGGGAACAGCGACTTTCTCGTCTTCCTTGATTTCGGTACTGCCTGAAGCTTTGCCGGATAGTCGATGATATGAAAGCATGCCAGAACTGCCCGTATAGGAAGCAGCCAAGACCCAGCGCAGCGTATCTTCCTTACTGCCTGTTCCAACCTTCTCAACTGCCATTCCAAAAATGGTCTCACCTGTCGAACCGGCCCAGTCTTCAAGACGATAGTATGTAACCTTATCATTCTGTTCGTTTCGTGTGGTGTAGGCCACGATAACACGATTCTCACCGGTATCCTTGTCCATGAAAAGAATTATTTCATACTTGATTTTGGTTGCTTTGTCACTGCCATCATAAAGGAGAACAGTTGTCTTGGCCGTGTAAACCAGAATGCGATCTGGTATGGAAACTTCATCGAAAGTGACTTCAGGGAGATAGATATCGCTGGTTTGATCTGCCACCACATCCGGTTCGACCGTGAAGCCAAGAACCACCTTCAGATCATCCACAATCTCATCGTGGGACAGATTGCCATCATTTGCCTGAATGGTGATCTCATCCCGATAGCGCGCTGTTATGTCCCAATCATCAAACTGAATCGCTTCGTCGACCTCAGTCATTCCCTGTGCTGGACCATCCATTTTCTGAGCCAGATCAAGAACTTTATCCGCGGCAATTCGGATTTCTGATTTGGTCTTTCCAAACAGGCTGCGTTCCATATAGCTCGTGGATAGTGAAGCAATTTCCGATGAATCATAGAAACTGATTCCCATCAGGCCAGCTCCGTCAGTACCAAATGATAATGTCCCGTCATGCCATCTTTCTTCTACTTCCAGACGTTCTTCGTCCAGGAACCCTTCGTAGAGCAGGGTTACTTTGTTTCTTCGCAAATCCATGATCAGGAATCCGGCAGCTGACATTTTGAGCTTACCGTTACGGTAACTCGATCCTTTAAGCACGATTTCGTAAATCAGGTTCAGAGACTCATCATCATCCAGAATCCGGATAACGCCCAGGCCACCATCAGGTGCAGTGGCACCTACAGGATTTGAAAGCTGTACCAGGATCGTTTCGTAATCTCCTTCAGCAATTTCATCCTGTATGGTTGTTACGGTGAAGGTCTTGGCTCCTCCTTCCTGGATGGTCCAGCTCATGGTCCCCGATGCACCGGAATAATCGGCACTGGTGGCGGTACCATCGCTAATCGTGTAATCCACATGGACGGCTTCAAAGCTGGGGGGATCCAGAACGATGGAGACAGTCGCAATGCCACCTTCCTCTACATCCACGTCAACAACCCGGACAGATGGTTCTGCTTCATCATCGACGAGTGTGATGGTGGCGCGATCATCTTCGATACCGGCGGTTGATACCGTTCCGTTGTCTGAGGTTCTGAATGAACCGATCCCAACGGTGATGAATTTCGTGGGTTCGAAGTAACCGTTATTAATCAACGGTATGAAGAAGTATTTATCGCCAGTCTCCTCAGGGCTCCAGGTGATGGTTCCACTCACCGAGGTGAAATCGAGACCTTCTGTGGCCGTACCGCCCAGAGTTTCATAATCCACATGCACAGGCTTTGCCGAACGACCGGTCATGCGAACCGTCACGGTAGCCATATCTCCTGCGATACCTTCCGTAGTGGCACTATCCAGAACGCTGATCTGGACATCGGGGTCTGAATCCAGAATCGTCACACGGCATGCATTCGCCTCTGCATCAATGGTAGCATTTACGGCATCAGAAATGGTCATGGTGAAGGCTTCAGATGGCTGTTCGTAGATATTGTCATCGAACAACGGCACTTCAATGACCTTGATTCCTGTTTCGCCGGGTTGCCACTCAATCGTCCCGGAAGTAAACTCAAAGTCCTTGAAGGCTTCAGCGGTCTCGTCGACAGATTGGTAACCCACCCAGACCAGACTCGAACTGAGCCCGGACATGGTTGCAGTAATCTGAATCACCGCAGGCTCCAGCTCCTCAATCAGAGTCACTTCAGAGATCAGACTGACGGTTGGCAAATCGTCATCTCGAATCGCCACTGTTGCCTGCTCGCCTGAGAGGACAGCACCACCAGTAAGATTCGATAGCGTCACTTGGAAGATCTCATTGCCTTCAGCAATCTCATCCTGAATGAGCGGTACAGCAACAACTTTTGCGCCGGATTCGCCAGCAGCCCAGGTTGCTGTCATCTGCGTTTCGGAATAGTCCAGACCCGGTGTTGCTGTCCCGGCGCTGGTTGTCAAAGTCACAGATATGGCGTTTTCGCTCAATCCGGCTTTGTTAATGCTGATCGACGCCGTCCCACCAGACTCCAGCACAACAGAATCATTGACAAAGACATTTGGTTCCACATCATCATCCAAAATGGTTACGGTTGCATCAGCACCTTCGTTACCGATTACTAAACCCGGCTGGGTCAGGAATACGGAGAACACTTCATCGTCCTCCTTAATCGCATCGCCAACAATTATAACTGAGAACGTTTTACTGGCGACATCACCTGGTGCCCAGGTTAATTCGCCTGTCATATTTACATAATCCGTTCCAGCTTCTGCGCTTTCGTCACCAAGCGAATAGGTCGTCGTCTGCGTAAAGGCACTCGCTCCAGAAATCGCAACCGTGACTGTGGCCAGTTGTACAGAAGATCCGGGGGTTCCCTCACTGACTGAAATGCTGTCAGCGCTGACGGTTGGAATTTCCTCATCATCTTCAATGGTGACATCAGCGGATGGGATACCTATAACAGCATTCTGCGGATTACTCAGATTGACCGTAAAGATTTCATCTCCTTCATAAAGGGAATCATCCACAATTGGAACAGTGGCAGTCAGAATGCCGAATGTACCGGCAGGCCAAGTAATTGTCCCGGATGTGACAGTAAAGTCGATACCAGCAATTGCTGAACCGGAACCTAAGGTCCAGTCAACGGAAATAACCTGTTCTGAAGGTGAACTCAGGGCAAATTCCAGAATGGCCGGTCCTTCACTCTCAAGCACGGATACATCCAGAACTCCAATACCGGAAAGGTCGTCATCTTCAATCGTGATGGTGCCTGGACCGTTTTCCGCAGTCGCTCCAGTGATTGTCGTCACGGTCAACTGGAAAGATTCGGTGACTTCAGTCGTTGCATCATCCGAAATCGGTATGGAGATAAAACGAGTCAGAGTTTTGTCGTCCGTCCAACTGACGGTATCTGCAGTAGTCGTGTAGTCCGAAGATGAAAGCGCAGTTCCATCCACTGTCGTCAAATCTACTGTGACATCAAATACGGAATCTCCGGCCAGGTTGATCGCAACGACAGCGACACCTTCGTCCTCACTGACAGTGGTATCACTGATTCGAAGTGATGGCATTAGGTCATCATCTTCAATGGTTACAATCGAGCTATCCGGCTCTATCTGGGTTGCTGCATTCAGGGGGGCGAAGGGGGCGCCGAATATCACAAAGTCGACACTGAATGTTTCTGCATCTTCATGCTTACCGTCATCCAAAATCTGAATCTGCACCGTTTGCGGGACAATGGAATGTGGCTGCCAGGTAAGCGTATTGGTTATCGGTACAAAGTCGACTTCTGGCAAAGCAGTGATCTGCTGGGTTACATACATATAGACCACCGGTTGCGAGCTGGCATTCGAAATAGTCGCAGTAATCATGGCAAATCCATCCGCTTCACTGACTGTCGGACTGGTCAATGAGATAGTTGGCATATTGTCATCATCGGTAATCGTGATCGTTCCATCCGCATTCCCAAGATTGGCATTCACTGGATTGTAAAGGGAAACGGTGAAGGACTGGTCATCCGGTTCATAAATAGTGTCAGACGTAATCGGTACATTGATTACTCTTGGGCCGGACTCTCCCACTCCCCAGACAATCGTGCCAAACACAGATCCAAAATCGTCGAGTGTTGCAGTTCCTTCGGTCGATGTGTACGAAATGCTGGTAAACACATCACTGAGACCCACCTGAGTAACCGTGATGGCTGCCAGACCCACATTTTCCAGAACAGTCACACCAGCTATTGAAACCGTAGGTTCATCATCATCCACAATCGTTGCCAGTTCTGAAGGCGTGGAGATGGTTGCATTCATGGAATTTGTCAGATCGATAAAGGCAAGCTCGCTGCCTTCCGCATCGCTGTCTTCCTGGGTGGCAAATGGGATTGTTTTTGTGCCGCTCTCTCCGGGATTCCAGGTAAGTGTCAGAGAAACCCCGGTAAAGTCAGTATCAGCTATTGCCGTGAAGGTTGTGAGACTGACCTCCACCGTCACCGTCTGGTCCGAGCTGCCAACCAATACCACCGGCACTTGCACAGTATCACCCTCTGTGACACTTACGGGGACCGTATAGAGAGAAGGTACAGGATCATTTTCTGTGATGGTATGGGTAGCTGAATCTTCAAGCGTACTGAAGGTACTGATAAGGCTGATATCAGTCACATAAGTCTCATTGTCCTCATGGACATTGTCGTCGACAATCGTAGCTGTAAATGACATGCTGTTCGACGAACCGGATGGCCAGACCAGCGAGCCATCAGTACTCAGCAGGTCAGTGCCAATTTCCGCAGTACCGTTCACAAAGCGGTAATATAGTGTTGTGGAGGCTTCGTTACTCCCATCCACATCCACTGTGTAAGTAATCGTTACGTCTCCTTCAGACGATGTCACCGGATCAATCCGGAATGCAGCTTGACTGTCGTCATCAGAAATCGTCATGGTGCCGGTCCCGCTGGATATTACCCCGGTTACAGGGTTCGAAAGTGAGACCAGGAAGAACTGATCACCTTCGAATAATGAATCATCCACAATCGGTACTGTCACCGTTCTTGGTCCCGTTTGCCCCGCATTCCAGGTTACGGTAGAAGCAGAAGCACTGCCATAATCTTCTGGATTCAAAGCCGTTCCTTCCACCAAAGACACATCCACACTCGCCGCATTGGCGGCAGTTCCAGTCATCGTCACGGTAAAGGTCGCTATCCCGACAAACTCTGCCACTCTGTCACCCGTTACACTGAAGGAAGGAGCATCATCATCACTCATGGTTACGATTGCAGATCCATCACTGATCGTGGCATTGACCGGATTCTGGAGAGTCAGATTATAAGTCTCGGTACCCTCTGCAATGTTATCATCAATCGCTGTAACCGTGATGCTTTTATATCCGCTCTCCCCAGGAGACCAGGTCAGGGTGGCATTCACCGGTACAAAATCCACACCACTGGTTGCAGAGCCACTGCTGCTGACGACATTGACCGTCACCGTAAACACACTCGCATGGGATAGTAAGACAGGGGCTCCATCACCACCAGATTCACTCATCCCTACATTGCCAATTGAAAGCGTAGGTACGGATTCATCATCCAGAATAGTAATCGTTGCTTCGCCATCATCGATGACGGCATTGGTAGGTGAGCCGATCGTCGCCGTAAACGCTTCCGTTCCTTCATAGATGCTATCGTCGACAACCGGCACACTGAAGATTTTGCCTGCCAACTCACCGCCCGTCCAGCTGAGGGTCGTGGACAGATTGGAAAAATCGTCAGGCGTGATCGCCGTATTGGCTGTCAGCGATATTTGTACTGAAACCGTGGGCGCAGAAGAAACACCGGACTTGGTTACCAGAATGTCCGCCATACCGGTGTCTTCATTGAGTGACATGTCGATGACTGCCAGCTTTGGAAGGTCATTATCCACAATCGAGCCAGTCGCATTTCCGGTGCTGATACTTCCTTGTGAAGGAATACTCAGGCTGACCAGTACCGTTTCCGTAAACTCGGAATCAGCATCATCGACTGTCGGTACCGTAATCAGCATGGTACCAGTCGAATTTGCAGCCCAGGTCAGCGTGCCGGATTGCGTACTGAAATCAGCCGGACTGGATGCCGTACCCTCTGAAACACTGAAGTTAACCGAAACAGCTTCGGCAGAAGCATTGGTGAGGGTAACAGAAAAGACCAGATTCTGTCCTTCGGTTGCCACCGTATCCGAAATAGAGAACGAAGGCGCAGGGTCATTATCAATGATCGTAATGATACCAGTATTATCCGATATAGTTGCGGCTGAAGGGTTGCTCAGTTTAGCCTCAAAGGTTTCATTGCCTTCAAACAGCAGGTCACCATTCGTTACAAAATTCTGAGACAAGGCACCTGTAGTTCCCGGAGTCCAGGACACTGTCGTGCTGTATGACGCATAATCTCCAGGCGCAATGGCAGAATCATCCATTAGATCCAACTTCACGGAAACCGTATCCTGGCTCTTGCCTGTAAGGGTCACATTGAAAAAGCCGGTGCTCCCTTCCACCGCAGAGGCATTGCTTACGGCAATCGTGGGCGTCGCATCATTATCCAGAATCGTCACAGTTACCGTGCCAATATAGGTCGCAGCCAGGTTTGGATCATCCAGATCAACCAGGAAATCTTCGTTCGGTTCATCCAGATCATCATCCACAATGGTAATCGACACTGTTTTTGTCAACGGGTCTCCCGGAGCCCAGTTCACGCTGGTATTGGTACTCGCATAATCAGAAGGAGCAAACGCACTGTAATCGGCAGTAGAAATATCGACTGTTTCAGTAAAGGCACTCTTCCCTGTCAAAACCAAAGTCAGAGACGCAGTTCCAGCCCCTTCTGAAACTGAAAAGTCATCAAACAGGAACCCGGGTTTACGTTCATCATCATTGATGGTACCAGTCGCAGATCCCTTATCAATCGTATTGTTGACTGGGTTGCTGAGCAGAACCCCGAAAGTTTCAGTTCCCTCATATATCGCATCATCTGGAATAGTAAGTGTAATCTGCTGGATTCCGTAGGACCCCGAGTTCCAGGTGAGAGTGAGTGGTGTTCCTATAAGATCCACCCCAACTGTCGCGGTGATAGATACAAAACTGACCATCACAGATGAATCTCCAGCAACTGGAGACCCAAGTGAAACATCAATCACAATCTGCCCGTCGCTCTCTTCAGCAAAAGCATCAAATACCTCGAATCCCACATCAGGAACAAATTCAAAAGCACCGATATCCACCGGTGGTGAACCAAGACCTGAATCTGCCGTGTCCGGATCATCTATAGCGCTGAACCCATTAAAATCTTCTCCTGGGGCAACGTTGGTATTGCCAGCATCAATACAAGGACTGTTGCTGGCCAATGAGAAGTCAAACGAACTATCATCAGTAAAAAATGGAGCTGACGTAAAGTTTCCGTTGGCATCTGGAACAGCCGTAAACAGGGATTCTACATCTGAATATTCGAAGGTTTGATCCCCGCTCCCATCAACCGTTTCCCCGGAAGAATCGCTATTGTCCCAGATTATGGAATTCTGTATAAGTAACGGTGTTGTATCGTTATAGATTCCGCCACCTTCATTAAAAGAAGAATTTGCCACAATCGTTGAATTTGTGATGGTAGGTGTAAGCGTTGGAAAGCTTCCAGAACCCGCCATAAAAATGCCACCACCATCAGTATCCGCATAATTACTATGGATCACTGAGCTCCTAATAGTTAATGAAGGATCGGTAATGCTGCTTCCTTCCAAACTATCATGACCATGATAAATCCCCCCACCATTATCGCCAATATTATCTCGAATGGTAGAACGATAAATAGAAGCAGAACAACCAAGCAGGTGTACTCCACCACCATCGTTATAGATTGGATCAGATTGATCCCCGGCTACATTCATGCTAATGGTGGACTGTCGTATGTGGACATTGGAGCCTTCTGAGTAAATCCCTCCACCAACTTCTGCATTATTATCATGGACAGTAGATTCGACGAGACTAAGTGAACCTATTGTCGCATATATTCCGCCGCCATATCCAAAAGTCAATGCAGAAGTATTATGCATAATGGTACTGTTTGATATCGACAATTGCCCATATTCACTGGCGATACCGCCACCAGATGAATCACCGTGATTATTTGAAATTAAAGAATTATTTCTAACGTCTACATAGCCCAGGTAATTGGCGATCCCTCCACCTTGGAAGAAACTGGCCGTATTCATTGAGATCGTTGAGTTGTCAACCTCAAGGTCTCCGCCATCGTTATATATCCCCCCGCCACTATTTCCACAGACGTTATGTGAAATGGTACTGTTTTGGGTGAAAAGGGTGCCTTCCTGGACATAGATACCGCCACCATATGTATCCGCATAATTATTTCGAATGGTGACGTTATCGATGGTCATGATCACTTCTTTGACATAAAGCCCGCCACCACCATCATAAACAAATACCTCTTCATCTTCAGCTGCATTCACCTCATTTGCCGCATTGAGGCTAAATTGATCATAGGCGTAGGGATCATAGTAAAAATCTGCATAGCCCCCTTCAATCACAATGTCATGCAATTCGACCAGATGATTACCCACAACAACATGGTAAGCATTGTCAGAATCATCTTCCGGGTCTCCAAGTTCACCAGAGAATATGGTCTCGGTAATCGCAGCCAAGCCTAAACCCACATAGTCACCATACACAGAGATAAATGGCGGAGGCATAAAAGATGTAAATCGTTCATCATCCATAAATTCATCATCTGAATAATACATACCATGTGCAACCTTAATGATATCGCCTGCACGTGCGGCATGAAATGCATCCTGCACAATCAGAAATGCATCTGTCCAGGATGATCCATCCATTGAGCCACTTCCGGCCTGTGTATCCACAAACCATGTTTGAGGACTGGTCATATCCTGAACCAAAACAACCCTGACATCATCAAGCATGATATCATAAGGAACTCCACCTTCATTCATATAGGCTTCGAATTTAATTGTAAGGTCAGTTACATCAAAAGAATCAAGCGAAATCTGCTCTTGGTACCATATCCCATCGTCGTTGATTGGGACCTGATGAGCAACACCATTTACATATACTGTCAGTTTGGTATCTTCGATATAAAATGGAGCTTCATATTCAAACAAAAGAATCAGTTTGTCGTTTGACTGATAGATATTGTCAACTGAGATGTAATAAGTCTCACCTGCTGTTACCCAAAACATAATAAAATTATCAGACTTACCTAGATTGTCGACTGCGATCATATTCTGAATGCTGGCAGGCGAACTGCTTTGAAAAACCTGTATAGTATTATATGCTTCACTATCAAAGGTCTCGACAATAAAGATACCAGTATTTGGTGCCGTATATTCAAACCAGGAAGTACTGATAGGATTATCACTTCCATGTGAAGGTTCGCCGGGTTCTATCGTATGACCACCAGCGGTCCAGCAAACGGACCCTTCCACTCCAGAAATCATATAACGATCCGCAAAGTTATCATTATCAGTATTCAGAACATGGATTATATCCCATTCCATTCCTAAAACCCCACTGGAGCCGAAATATCCACTGATTGAAATATAATGATCCTGGCCTGGCGCCAGATAGAATTTTACCGGATAATTACCTCCCCCGGTATAGAAATAGGCGATTTGATCAAATCCAGTATCATCTTTCGTATTGGTCAGGTTACTGACAGATGCCCCTGTCCAGGCAGAAACGATACCATCAAAATAGACATCCAGGTCCAGATCCAGATCCAGATACCGTTCATCCGACGCTGCAGCAATCTTGAACCAGACCGTATTTTCTGGTGTCCATCCATTACCTATTTCACCAACTTCAGTGGTTGCTCCAGAGTTATCAATCTCAAGATAACCAATCTCCAGAGACAACGGTAATGCCTCTGCGAAGGTATCGCGGCTTGCTGCCTCATGATTTGGTTGATAATTCACTTCAAATGCCAGAGTAGCTGCCGACCAGGATGAGGGAAGAATACCAGAAATCTGATCAGGTGTCCAGCTAATCCCCAGGCATGAGGTTGATGACCAGCCAACAGTAGTATCCGCCTGACCTAAAATCGTTGAAAAATCACCGCTGAATGAATTACTACTATCCACGATAGGAGCATCATTTGCAGTTACAATCAGAGACCACATTTCAAGATCTCCAGCTTCGAAATCATCAAAGAAAATATTGGTGCCAAGGTTAAACACCGTCGGATCAAAACCCAGATCACGTTCACGCATATTAGTCAGATAGTCTTCATCTGGATCATCATATGCGTCAAAAACCCAGTCATCCTTAAAATAGAATTCTTCAAAGCTGTCAGAAAGAGTATCATTGTCAGAGTCATCATTTGCAGCTTCATAACGCCATGGCCCATATGTGGCTAGAGTTGACTGATTTCCCAAGAGATCGACTGCAATGATGTGAAAATAGGTGTCAACTCCCTCAAACACCCGAAAATAGGAAGGCAAAGACGTATAATCAACGGTCAGATCCGGGTTGGTACTGGCATTGGAATCAACAACCACCGAATACCCATCAAGATCTCCATCGATATCAAAACCAGGCGTCCAACTCAGTGCCACGATGGGGCTGCTGGAGAAAGTGGTTCCTTCTGCTGGTAGTGCTCCTGTCAACTGGGCATTATCCGGGGGAGAGCCGCCAATGGCTTGTGCCTGCCAGGGAAGGATAATAGCGATTATTGCCAGTATACAAGTAAAGTGTCCATATGCGCGCTTCACATTCAACATGTTGAACTCCGCGGTTACTATCGTTTGTTCTTCCTGAAAACTCTCAATGCCCTGAAATCGGGACACAAGCAAGCCTGGGCAATGATACCGCCCGCACTTGAATCTCTAATAGTGTCGTCGTTCACCTTACTTTTTCCAAGCGGAAAGCAGTGTTTTAGTAAACAATTCAGCCGCATTACCATGACTCATACCGAAAAGTTTGGAACCCACCACAATAATCCGGTCTCCAAAACGTTAACCACATAGACAACAGGCCGGCAAAAGCAAGCCACTTCACCCCAATTGACCACCCGTCCAATCAGGATCGTTGTCATGTCCACATCCGCGGATCAGTCCTTTCTCTGGAACTCCCGTACGGCCCGGCATCTTCTCGTCCGTGCTGGCTTTGGTACTTCTCCGAAAGCCATTCAAACAGCTACCGATATTGGCTTGGACAAAACGGTGGGTGCCTTGCTTGGGACGCTTGGGGATATTGCTCTCCCCTCCTATAACTGGGAAGATGAAGTCAACGCTTTTGATCCCCAGGCCTTCCGCAAGTTGTCGCGGGAAGAAAAGCAGGCATGGAATCGCAAGAACCGTCAATGGACAGAGGAGATGCTCGAAGGTCTGGTCGAGCATCTGATTATGGCCCCAACGATTGCAGCCGCATTGCATAATCGCATGTTGATCTTCTGGCATGGTCTCTTTGCTACGGAAAACCAGAAAGTAAAGTCCCTGGCCCTCATTCATAAACAGATCCGCTTCCTCAATACCAACGCCCTCGGCAGCTACAAAGATCTTCTCCACGGTATTATCCGTGACCCTGCCATGTTGCGCTATCTGGACAATAACGTCAACACCAAACGCAAGCCCAACGAAAACCTGGCTCGTGAAATCATGGAGCTCTTCGCCCTCGGCCAGGGTAATTATACCGAATCCGATATCAAAGAAGGTGCTCGTGCTCTCACCGGCTACAGCATGCGTGGAGCCGAGTTCAATTTCCGGCGTTGGGCCCATGACAGCAGCTCAAAAACCATCTTCGGACAGACAGGCAATTTCGATGGTGATGATTTCGTCGATCTGATTCTTAAGCATCCGGCGTGCTCCCGCTATGTTGCAACCCGTTTATGGCGTTATTTTGCCGGTGAAAACGCCCCGTTGGATGCTGTTACCGATTTGCATGATGTCTTGCGAACCCATGATTATGCCATCAAGCCATTCTTGTCTGCAATGTTCAGGCACCCTGCATTTTTTAGCGAAACAGTCATGGGGCAACAAATCAAAAGCCCTATCTATTTTGTTGCCAGCACGGCCCGCACCCTTGGCCTGGCCACTACCAACCCCCGCATTTATACCGCCGCACTGAAACAGATGGGACAGATGCCCTACGCACCACCCAATGTCAAAGGCTGGCCTGACGGCCGATCCTGGATCGATACCAGCAGGCTCATTGCCAGACTCAGCTTTGCCGAACTACTCGTCGTCGGCGAACCACCGCGAGATATGATGCGCATGATGGGTGCCCAGCAATTCAAGTTCCAGATTGATCCATTCACTGTCATTGGAGAAGGCGAAGCTGCCGATCAGGTCAGGCATGCTGCGGACCTTCTGCTTGCCAACCCGCTTTCCCAATCCGAGTTGGACGAGTTGCTCGCCACCTACACCTCACATCGCCCCGAAGGTCGAGATCAGGCCGCGCGAAAACTCATTGGTGCCATCATGCAACTGCCACATTTTCAGCTTACCTGACCGCCAAATGGAGATTAACTCATGACATCCACCCTTTACTCTCGCCGAGATTTCCTTAAAGGCAGTCTGGCTCTGGCAGCTGCAGCCACCACCATCCCATCTTTTCTCGCCCAGACAGTACTTGCCGCAACCGCAGATATACCTTCAGGCGACCGGGTATTAGTCATCATTCAGCTCAGTGGTGGCAACGACGGTCTCAATACGATCATCCCCTACCAGAATGATCACTACTATCGGGCCCGACCAACCCTTGCTATCGGTAAAACGGACGCTCTTTCCGTCAACGATGAAGTTGCCTTCCATCCGGCAATGGCAGGTATGACTGAGCTTCTGAAGGAAGGAAAGCTGGCCGTCATCCAGGGGGTCGGGTATCCTAACCCGGATCGCTCCCATTTTCGGTCGATGGAAATCTGGCACTCAGCCATGACAGACGATTATGCCTACTCTGGATGGATAGGTCGTCTATTTGATCACAGCTGTTCAAATAGCCACCTGACCTCCTCCCCAACTCTTGCTGCCAGCATTGATGATACCCTCAACCCGGCTCTGCTCAATACCAGTGGCATCGGTGTAGCCTTACGAGACCCCGAGAAATTCTATAAACTGACCAAATTTGCTGGGAATAAAGAAAGCCCTGCACCCACTCAGACTACCGAATCCACTGATACCCCTCTGGACTTTCTGCGCCGTACCGCCCTGAATGCACAATCAGCAGCCGCCGATATTCGCAATCGGGTCCGCACCGTTCGCAATCAGGTCGACTATCCCCGCTCAGGGCTTGCCCGGGATCTTGGCCTGATCGCCAGGATGATTGCCGGTGGTATGAACACCCGCGTCTACTATGCCGCCCTGGGCGGGTTTGATACCCATGCCCAGCAGTTGGACAACCACGCTAATCTTCTTGGTCAACTCAGCGAGGCCATTTCAGCCTTTCAGCTTGATTGCGAAAAACTGGGAATCGCCGATCGTGTACTCGGCTTTACCTTCTCTGAATTCGGTCGCCGTGTCGCAGAGAATGGTTCACGGGGCACCGACCACGGCCAGGCGGCTCCGTCCTTCCTCTTTGGCAGCCAGGTCAAAGGTGGTGTCTACAACGATCATCCAGACCTCAGCCCCGGAAAACTCAGCAAAGGCGATATCACCTACAACACAGATTTCCGCCAGCTCTATGCAACCATGCTGGACCAATGGCTGCTCGTTCCCCACCAACCGGTCCTGAAAGCCAGGTACACCACCCTGCCATTGCTCCAGACAAGCTGATTGTATTTCCGTCATCTGCACTGCACCCGATTGCTCGCCGTCTTCTTCCAGGACAGCGAGCACGTCTTGCTTGACCAATGTCAAAAAAAAGCAATCATGTTCCATAAACAAGCAGAGACTATGCAGGGAAAACAGACCAAAAGACTATAAATGTGATTACCATCACATTCCGCCAATTATGACAAGTTGTTCATGTTGGGGTGTGGGTTGCTGTCATCTTCGGGCATCACCTTAGGCCTTAGTTAGTTAAACGAGGCGCTTCCTGTCGGTGCGCAGACGAACTGACTGACTCGGCGAGAGCAGGTGCAGGCTCCCCGAAAACACCCACCAAACCAACCCCAGCATAAGGACGTTTAGCCATGCATGCAACTGCAGAACGTGCTCTGAACATTGTCACCTGCCTCAGCCTCCTCGTCATTCTGCTGACTGCCTCTATTACCCTCTATGGTGATGAGATCAGCGAATCAGCCAGACTCAGCCCCGATCAGTTCATGATCAATCCACCACCTGCTGGACCACCCCCACCTGTTCCTCTCTCCGACGCCAAGCCTCCCCGTTTGCCACGTAATGCCGAAATGGTCCCCCTGTTGGATGTCCGCAGCGTAGATGGCAGTGACAACAATCTGGAAGAACCCGATTTTGGTTCAGTCGGCACCGCCTTCCTCCGCCTTACTACCAATGCCTATGCTGATGGTCTGGATGAGCCATCCAATGAAGCCCAGGAAAATGCCCGTACCATCAGCAATATCCTCTGCGACCAGGAAACCTCGGTTCCCGACCGCAAAGGTTACAGCGACTTCATGTGGGTCTGGGGCCAATTCATTGATCACGATCTCGACCTCACACCTTCAGCAGATCCAGCAGAAAATTATGATATCGCCGTCCCGGCTGGCGACCCGGATTTCGACGCCGAAAATACAGGCACCGCTATCATTAGCGTCAATCGTTCAAACTACCTTGTCGATACCGATGGCGTTCGTCAGCAGAACAATCAGATCACCACTTGGCTTGATGGTTCCCAGGTCTACGGATCAGACGAAAACCGCACCAATGCCTTGCGCACTCTGGACGGCACCGGACGTCTGAAAACCAGTGAAGGCGACCTGCTTCCCTTCAACGAAGAAATGCTCGACAATGCCCCAAGCGCCTTCATTCCCACCTTTTTCCTTGCAGGAGACATCCGCGCCAACGAAAATTTCGGTCTCACCGCCATGCAGACCCTTTTTGTCCGCGAGCATAACTACTGGGCCACTCGTTTCGCAGACGAAGATCCGGAACTTGATGGTGATACCCTCTATCAGATGGCACGAAAAGTCGTCGGTGCCGAGATCCAGGCCATTACCTACCGTGAATTTCTGCCCGAACTAATCGGCAAGCGTACACTTCCCCGTTACCGAGGCTACAAACCAGAAGTCGATGCCACTATCAGCAATGTCTTTGCCACCGCCGCTTATCGTTTCGGCCATACCCAGTTGCCCAGCGAGCTCTGGTTGCTCAATGAAGACGGCAGCCAACATGATCTTAGCCCCATCGAATTAGGCAGTGCCCTCTTCAACATCACTCCCATCACGGAAGCAGGAATCGATCCCATCCTTCGCGGCCTTGCTGGTCATGTCTGCGAATCTATGGATCCCTATATGGTGGATGGCGTACGCAACCTTTCATTTGGGCCAGGAGTGGGCTTCGACCTGGCAGCCATGGACATACAACGTGGTCGGGACCATGGCTTGCCCACCTATAATCAGGCCAGAGTAGACTTCGGTCTTCCTCCTGCCGCTTCATTTGAAGAAATCAGCGATGACGAAGAGACGATTACCCGACTCAGCGCAGCGTACGAAACCGTCGACGATGTCGAAATCTGGCCTGGATGTATCTCCGAAAAACCAGTCCGGGGTGGCATGGTTGGCCCTCTCACCCAACGCATCCTCGCCGATCAATTTGTCCGTCTCCGCGACGGTGACCGCTTCTGGTACGAGTTCGACCTGCCCAAAAAGTGGGTAAAACTTATCAACAAGCAAACCCTCGGTGCCATCATTCAGCGCAACACCGGCATTGGCAAAGACCTGAAAAAACCCTGGAAAGTCTCCAGCAGCCAGCGCCCCGCCCAACGCAACCGTTGATTCACCAGAAACATCCTTCCTGAAAACCTGCCCCGGTAGCAACCGCCGCCCAAAGCGCCAGCTGCCGGGGCAGACTTATATTGACCTACTTGTCTTGCGCTTTGCTAGTGACAAAAATAAGCTCAGAAGCATTACCTTTGAGCCTGTGGAATAAAATTCTGAATGCCTGAAACAACGTTCAGGAAGTCGAGGCTTTCGCAAAAGCAAAGAAGCCAAGTACAACAATAAATTGCACAAAAGACACAATACCGCTCATCATACTCCATCCAAAAGCCTGAAAGACTCCATTCACCACCCCTAGTCCGATCATGACGGCCCAGATCAGCGCGACCTTACCCCATCCCATCGAACTGCCAAACATCAGACTGACGACAATCATCGCAAATAGCAGTATACCACCAATAAACACAGTTTTTCTCCCCATTAAAGACTATATCAAACAAAAGCACTAACAACATGCAAAATAAGCCAACAACAGTCAGTTTCCATCCAGAAATTTCATTTTTCCCAGTGCCAGTCCATCAGAGCACAGGAGGTACCTCTGGAAATAATCCTGCAGATTGGATCACAACCACCATCCCCATGCGGTTTGCTTCAGACAGAAAGTCAGCTGCATGGCATGGCAATGACGACGCGATAAAAGGCAATACACGGTGTGGCAGTCGTCTGTAGCTGCGATGCGGATCCCCCAGAAAATCCCTAATTTCAGACACCGAGATAGCCTTTGCGAGTTCAGATTCATCGAGAATATCCGACACCTCACAGTCAATGTCCTCTGCATGCCTATATCGTACAAATATAGTTGAATTAAGGTCTTCTCCCGTTTCAGTCCAGCCTTCCTCAGCCAGGGGGAAGCGGTTTATTGCTCCTGATCCGTCATCTATGACAAGGATTGCATCTGGTTGCCTGGACCGAATAAAGCTCAGTAGTTCACGAATAAGATCTTGGCGACAGAGGCCAGGGTTTGTTTGAGCTTGCTGTCCGATTTTCTCTATATCAGCAACCAGAGCATTGACGTCTGAAACAAAATAGGGCTCGTTACCCCATGGCCCCAACCCACGATTAAACTGGCCTAAAAGTTCGCTTGCAGGAGCACTTTCTGACATACTAAGCGCGCTCATCATATTCTCGAAATAGAGCTGGTTGACATGGAACCAGTGTTCTTGGCCGCCTGCTCGCAGAATGAAAATATAATCATCCCCATAATCGATATGCTCTGGAGTCAGAAAACCATCTTCTCCGAACCTGCTGTCATGTTCAGGGTTTTCCAGAGAGCGCTGCCAGGCTTGCCAGGCAAAACTCCCAATGCAGCGCCTACATGTGGCGAAGTCCCAATTCTCAACAACCCGTATATTCGTGCTGATGGTGATTCCGCAAAGTGTCATATCCCAAGACTCAATACAGGCATGTACGCTAGACATCTCTCACCTTTTTCTGAAATGGTTGGCAACGATGGTTTGGATCAGCTGCCAACAGCTTCTGCGAGCACAATACTTGAAACTCTTTAGATTGACTAATCTTCCATGGCAACTTCAAACCAGCTATGAATAAGGAAGAACAAGAAGACCTTCTAAAGAGTCATGCTACTCTACTGGTCTTTACCAACTCAGATGGAAATATCGGGGAGGAACATTGATTTCCAGCAACCTGTCCCAGTGGGAGAAATTGGCAATGCACCACTGGTGTTACTTCTGCTTACTCTGGATGGAACGAGCCACTGCTGACATGCGTGACACGAGCATTGTCATCTGCTCGTCTGTCAACCCTGCTTCTCTTGCAGCTCGTTCGGTCATGTTTTCCAGTTCCTTAATCTCCTGATTAGAAACATTTGCACTCTTGAGCGTACGTTTCAGGTAAACCTTCAGTTGCAAGATCTCCCGGTTAGAGATGTGTCCATCTCGGGAAAGGTCAGCCAGAGTATTGACCAGATCCGTGACGACTTTCTGATCCGGCTTTTCCACTGTTGAGACCATCGCAAGGATCGCCATAACCAGCTCCTTGCGATACTTCGTATCATCTTCTGAGCTTTCTGAGCTGGAGTTACCATCCGTAGATGAACTTGTACCAGTAGAAATGGAAACCGGGGGGGGCTGGAATCGGCAGAGCACCTGGCGTTGGTGGATTACTTCCTGGCTTCCTCGGTGATGGCTTTGGAGCTGGTGGAAACGCATGGAGGGACGAAAGAAAAGCTATGGCGCAAAAAGTGGCGAGGATTGATTTCATGGGAAGTCTTTCAGCAAATAGATAAGTAGTATGGACTGCAATATGGCTTATCAGCTGGAGTAATCCATATAATACCAAGGGAATAAAGGGACATACAAGTTCCAGCACTTGTACCTTATACTTTAGGTTTATTTGCTCCGCAGCAATATTGCTACGTCACCAAGCCTACCCCAAACCTGCCGTTTTTGGATGGTCGTATCAGGCAGGCTTTACCGACAGGCTTTCAGGCCATATGATACCTACTTGCGAATGCACTGCCCATTTCAGTGATTGCAACTGACACTCTGTCTGGACTGCTGTGGCTGAAATGGGAGTGGTGATCATATGAGACTGCTGCATTATACGTATGATATAGCAGACTTTCTCTCTGGTACTGGATCGAAGGTAATGGTTGAGGAGTATACATACATCATGAGCAGAATACGTTTTCTCGCTGATCAGCACTATGAACAACGCTGTGGCTCTCACTTATATGACGAAATTAGGAACCGGTACCCCATCGATTTCCAAGAAGGTGACTTTTCTCTGGAAGATAATCTTGTTGAAACCTGTTCATTGCTCATGCTCAATATGATAGCCGGCACCTGTGGTGATCCCCTGCCCAACGTCCGAGCCGAAGCCGCTATCCTTCGCTACCTGAAAGCAGGCAAACCTACCCTGCTCCTCCACGGAAGCAGTGCCGCTTTCTGGATGTGGGACTGGTGGCGACCACAGGTTGGGTTCCGCTGGGTGCGTGGCAACTGTCCGTCCGGGCTGCCACCGTCTACCCATCCCGTTCGCCCGTTTCACTTGGCCAAATCCAAAACCAGCCATCCCCTTCTCGCCAATCTTCAGGAAATGGATGTCCCCAAAGACGAAATCTACATCCATCTGGAACAGACCCGCCCAACCCTTACCCTGATGGAAACCACTACCGATGAAGGTACCTTTCCCCAGGCTTATTTGACGACCTCCGATTGGGGCGGTACTATCGCCGGTTACATCCCTGGTCATCGCCCGGACGTGGTGCGTGCACCAGCCATGGTCTCCAACGTTTGCGCTATCATCGATTTTCTGCTCAAGGAGAACCCTGTTCGTGGGGCTTAACCAATTTCAACTTTCTGTTATCCTGCTTATCGAAGCCGCTGGCGTTGCCGGTGCCTTCCTGCTTTACCTGCTGTTGCAGGATGTGCGCTATGCCATCATTCCCATCGTCCTTTCCACCCTTGGCATGATGGCCTTTATTGTTTTGGCTAAAAAAGGCAATCGCTGATGCGTACCTTGGTTCTCAATCCTTTCTCTGGTATTGCCGGCGACATGACTGTCGGCGCCCTCCTTGATCTTCTCGAACAAACCGGCATCGGTACCGACACCTTCTGGAAGCAGCTCAACTCACTGCCAATCCCTGAAGATGAATGGTCCGCCAGCGTCAAGCGCGTCAAACGGTACGGCATCGTCGCCAATCACTTCCAGGTCACCTATACTGATCATGCGCACAAGCCGCACGATCATGGGCACTCTCACGACCATGGGCACT
>MDTD01045476.1_pt1 | contig 25981 bp, 25 predicted proteins | sample 811221 | NCBI WGS metagenome assembly MDTD01 (sample SAMN05326646, study PRJNA326480) | marine metagenome | isolation source: seawater | place: Pacific Ocean: South West | collected 2011 | reverse complement strand
CGAATGGGCCGAGACCCGGCACGGGGCTCGGTGGAGCCTGGCGGGGCGGGTGGCCGAAGGCCGCCCGGGCCGCCTGGCGCAATAGAGCGGGTCACCCCGCCAGGCGAAGCCAGGCGGGGGCGCTAAGAAACACTAAGAAGCATCTTTAAAGGATTTCGAGAAGTCTATTATTTCCTGTATATTAAAATGCACTTTTCCCGCCTTTCTATGAAACAAGCCCTTGCGATCAGCATCTTTCATAAAACGGTCTACATCGTTGATTTTCAAAGCATCGACTACAAAAGTGGTCATCGTCGAATAACTATCAGCGGTAGCCTCGTAGGTATCTTGATTGATTGCAATATAGGCGTCAGCCTTTTCCAGTAGCAGCTCAGCATCTTGCGCTGTGCCCCTAAGCTGTTGATTGACCGGCTCCAGAGCGCTCGCCACAGCCTTCTCAAGATTCTGCCGCTGCTCCTCGGAAACACCCTGCAAAGCGTCAATCTGCGCCTTGATTTCCTTGGTCGTGGCCTCCAACTGCTCGATTGTCTGATCGACCCGAGATGCAATCTCCCTCCCCTGCCCCTGGATAAGGGCGACAAAGGCACTGTCGTCCCGGAAATCACTCGGCGCATAGAGCACCCGCCGGTCCCTGACCAGCACCCCGAAGAAGGCCAGCACCAGGATCGTCGGCAGGGCCATGACGAACCAGATGTAGATGTGCTGCAGCTCGGGCGTGACGACGGTCATGCCGCCCACCAGGGAGATCTCGGAGATCGCCGCGAAGATGGCGATGACGGTCAGCGGATTGCTGACATGGCCCACTTTCTCGATCATGGCACCCCTCCCGCGATGAGTAAGCAAAAATATGTCGACTGATCTGCACGCCCACATGTCGACACTGCCACACATCGGCATGTAGAGAAGGTAGCACAGGACCGGTGATAGCGCCGCGCTCCGCGCGCGGCCTAAGCTGTGCCCCGAAGGGGCTCCGCCCCCTCCCGGCCCCCGGCCGCTTCGCTGGGGGCCGTTCACCCCCGGCGCCCACCAAGGTCCAGAACCGCAGATCCGCGCTTGACGGGGTCTAGGGCTGTCGTGCTCGCCGTCCAGGGTACGCGGCGGAGCCGCCGGCCCGAAGGGCCGCCCTTGACGGCTGCGACGCGCCATCCCTGCCCGACCCCTGCGCGGCTCCGAGGTCCAGGACCAAAGCCAGGCAGACATGTCGGAGTGCCGAGATGTATACTTGTGGGCATGGCGACATGCCGGCGCCTCGACGCGACATCCTGGGCCTGGCATTGGGGTCGAGACAAGGGCGTCGGGTCAGGCGTAGCAAGCGCAGCCAGATACATGTGGGCGTGTCGAGCACTGGACATGTCGACATGTCGCCCCGCCGACATGCCCAGGGTCGGCCACCTACGCGATAGGCGGCTGTCCATACTTCCGGAACAGGTCGTTGAGCGCTTCGCGAAGCATGTCCTGAACCGATAGGTCATGCTGGGCGCAAAGGATCCGGAGTTGTTGAGAGACCTCGGGCTCGAAATGGCCAGCGATCATGCGCCGCCCAACGCGAGATGGCGCGCGGGACCCGGCAGCCGCCTGGGATCGTCGTGCAGGGCGCACGGGCGCGGCCTCGGCCGGTGCATCCGGCGCAGCGGGCGGCCCGTCATGGGCATTCTGCGGCTCGGCGGCGATCACCGGCCGCCTGGCGCTCGATGCGACGGAGCCGAGTGCCTCTCTGAGGTTCGGTTTCTTGGCCATCACTTGCCTCCCGCCTTGGTGTGGTTCCGCGCGCAACTTTTCTTGGCCCAGCTGTAGAGCTCACGGATTTCCTGGGCTGCCTTGCTGCCGGGTTCGTGCTCCAGAACGCCCTGGCCGGCCGTCAGCGAGTGCATGAAGCTCATGCGCTGCCCGATGCGGATCGGCGCGACGGCCAGGCCGTATCCGCCGATCGCCTGCTCGGCTTCGTCGGCAAGGGTTCCCCTTGGCGGCGTGGCGTTGATGACAGCGGCGGCCTTGGCCTTGGCGAGGGCGCAGATGTCGGCCGAGGCGGCGATCGCGCGGAGATCCAGGATGCCGGGGCGGCAGGGAATGAGGACGAAGTCGGCCGCCCGGGCGGCGGCCAGGGAAGCGCTCTCCGCGTGCGGGGCGGTGTCGATGATCGCGAACTTCGCGCCATGCGCGGCCGCAAGCTTCAAGGCTTCGGCCAGCCTGGCCGGCTGGACCGAAGTGACAAGCGGGGCTTCGGCTTCCCGGGCATCGTGCCAGCCCTTGGCGCTGGCCTGCGGATCCAGGTCGATCACCAGGGCAGTGTCACCTGCCTGCTCGGCGGCGATGGCAAGATTGAGGGAGAGGGTGGTTTTTCCTGTTCCGCCCTTCTGGGAGAGGATCGCGAGTGTATGCATGGTGATGTGTCGCCATGTAGACATTGGACATGTATACATGAGTACACCTGTTCGGTGCCTCTGTCACCGGCGTTTTGGCGCGGTGGCTAGACCCATCTGGTAAGTCGATGATCAAATTTGCCGACATGTCGGCATGTCGAAGTGTCCGCTATCTCAGGACGGCGCTGACAAAACGACAGGAGTGGAGCCAAAGCCAGTCGGCATGTCGCACTGCCGACGTGCCGGCCGATCTACATGCAGACACGTCGACAAGCATAGCGGTCCCGATGTCGCGGAACCGATCGGTTACGATCCGATTGCGGGCGAAGAGGGGACCGAGGGCCGCACGAAGTCGGGCGGGAGCGAGTAGGGCGGTGCCTTCTGGGCACAAAGCAGCGCCGCAGCGACGATTGCGTTCTGGGGTGCCTGATGGAGGGTCTGCAGTTCGGAGACAAGTACCGCCTCGCCTTCTGTCAAAGCCACCCATAGGCGGGCGTCGCGGGCCGGCAGATCCGGCAGTCGTGGATAGGTACACAGGAGACGCAAGCCGATCGGCAAAACCGGCAGCCAGGGTTCGAGCGAGGCAGGGAGACGCATTCGGATGCGGCCGGTCATTGGACAGCTCCGGCGGTCGATGTGGGGACTGGATCAGAACGATTGGTCGGACGGCTCTGCCAGGAGGCGGTCGAGCGTGGCACGAACATCGGCCAGTGCCTCTCGGATCCCGGCGGCCGCTTGTCCGCCAGCCGGGATCTGATAGCCGAGATAACTTTCCAGCGCGGCGCGCGCAGCTTCGTTCGGATCGGTATCGGTGTAGAGGCACCAGGCTCGCCAGTGTTTCCAGAGACGGCGGGTGAGCTTTGGCCTGAGCTGAGTGAGGCGGTCGGGGTGAACTTGCAGATGGGCATCGCGGACAAATCCGCCAGCAGGGGCGGGGAGGGCGTCATCTGCGGACCGCGGCGGACGGTTGGTGCCGTCATGATTGGCGTAGAGGGTTGCGAGCGCCTCCAGCTCCGCCAGCTTCGCTGTGGCCCTGCGCAACCTGTCCAGGCGGCCTGCAGGACGGTGCGGCGGCGGTTCCTGTAGCCAATCGGCGAGGGCGGTCTCCAGCGCTTCGCTGACAACATCGGTGACGTCGCGCCGCGTTGCGACCGCATGGACGCGGACGCGAAGCCAGAGGTGGTGCGGTAAGCGGAACGCCGTGGCGATCGCGTCGGCCATGTGCTCCAGGAGCGTGGTGGGACAGAAATTCCATTGTAGGCCCGTTGGGTTCGACGCTCTGCCTGCACAAATGCGGAATTCGAAGCTGTATTTGCCAGAGACAGCCGTTGTTGCATATTCTCGCCTCTTAGGCGAACTACCGCTATCGCGGTATGGCTTGTGTGAAAGGGGCACGGCAGTCTGACCCCCTGACAGGTCGCAACAACTGAGGGTTTCCCGGCGATGTGGACGGATTCTGAACAATCGACGCGCCTGGCGGCGTTCCTGCTGGCAGTCGCGCTGGTTGCAGTGATGGCACCGGATCTTGCCTTGGCCCAGGCCGAGGACCCCTTCGCGAAGTCGACGACGTTCCTGAACGAGACGGCAACCTCGGCAAGGAACGTGGTGACGGCGCTGGCCGCAGTGGGCCTGGTCATCGTGATCGCGATGGCCATGGTGGGCAAACTGGCGGTCGGCTGGGCCGTCAAGATCGTCGGCGGTCTGATCGTGCTGACAGGCACGGGATGGATCGTGACGACGATTACCGGGCAATAGGCGGGCAGGGCGATGCACAGGTCGCCGTTGCGAAAAGCGGTGGCGTCGCCGCTGCGCATCGCCGGCGTTTCGCCGGTCACAGGCTGCCTGGGGGTGCTGGCTGCCTTCCTTGGCGGGATTGCCTCGGGGCAGGTGCTCGTGGGCGTGGGGATCGGGGTGATCGGCTACGGCGTGGCGGCCCTGGCCAGTCACCGGGAGCCGCATATCGATATCGTTCTCCAGGAATGGGGTCGGCGGATGCTGGCTGTTCCGGGCCGCGGGATGCGGGGATATCCGCCGGCCAGGATGCCGCGGCCCTGGGGTGACCGGTCGAACCGGTACGATGCTTGAGACAGCTGACATTGCCCGGGCCCTGGCGCCCCTCGGGGTTGCGGCGCTCGGCTATGGGCTGGGGAGCTGGCTGTTGCGGCAGAACGGCGGCCCCCAGGCCGACGGGCGTCTGCCAGATTACCTCCCTTGGCTGGGCCTGGAAGAGGATGGACGCACGCTCCGTCTGGACCGGGGCGGCCTGGCACAGGTTCTCGAACTGGAGGGAACCGTCTATCTCGGTCGTTCCAGTGATGCAGTCGAGGGCCTGATCGCCCAGCGCAGCGATTGGGTGCGTTCCCTGGAACGGCAGGGCGTGAATATCAGGAGCCTTTCGCGGCAGCGGCCCCTGGCGTTCGGGGGGGTGGACGAAGGCGAGGGATATCTGGGCGCTGTGAATGCAGCCTGGAGCGATTATCTCGCCGGATCCTACGAGCGCAGCCACCACCTGATCGTGACCTCGCCGGCAGGCGAGAAGGCGGCCCTCGAAAAGGCTGTCGCCGGCGTGATCGCTCTGCTCAGTCCCTACCAGCCAAGAGTGCTCGAAAGAGGCGCCGGCACAGAGCGGTCGGAGCTGTTGTCGTTTCTGGCAGAACTGGTGGGCGGGTTCGATGCCGATATTCCGGCCGACGCGCCATTTCCCGGGGCTTTGGCGGGCGTGTCGCTGGAGTACCGACCGGACGGGGTCTGCATTGCACGGGACGGTGCTCGGGAGCGTTGGACGACCGTTCTCGGTGTGCAGGGCTGGCCGGAGTTCACCAGCGGGGATCTGGTCAGGGGTGTCATGCGCCGGCGGTTGGACGTGTGCCTGGTGGTCCGCGGTCACCCGGTCCCGCACGGACAGGCGGTGACATGGTCGCTGTACCGGGCGCGGCAGGCGAAGATCTTCCGGACCAACCGCCTGACGATGGAAGAGTGGGAGGAGACGAGCGACGAGCTCGGAGCCGGGAAGACGGCCCTTGTCAGAGCCGAAGTGCAGCTCTTCGTGACCGGCGGGAGCGAAGAGGAGATGCGTGCCTCTGTACGCGAGGTGCGCGAGGAGCTGGGCCGCGCGAGGGTCGCCTTGGTCCCCGAAGGTCAGTTCGGGGAGCGGGGCAGCTGGGCCAGGTTGCCGGGTTACGACTATCCGGTACGGCCCTATGAGCTGACGGCGCACAACGTCGCGGATCTTCTGGTTTGGGAAGCGGAGCCGAAGGGCTCTGCGAGCTGCGATTTCGGGCCGCGGCCGGCGCGGGTGCTCCCGACCGCCTACGGTCGGTCTCCCTACAGCTTCGTCTTCCAGGCCAGCTCGGCCGATCTGGCGCCACCGCATTGGATGGTGTTCGGGGGAACGGGCGGGGGCAAGACAGTCGCCAGCGCGTTCCTGCTTTCGGGGGCACTGAGCGCCTACCCGGACTTGCGGATCTACGCCTTCGATCGTGATGCAGGTTTAGAAGTTCTCACCGAGGCGCTTCGCGGGCGCTATCTCATGAAGCGCGACGGGCTTGAACTGAACCCGTTCGACGTGCCGAACACGCCGGAGCATCGTGCCAGCCTGGAGCGCTTCCTCGCGCTCCTGGCCGAAGTAGATGACGACAAGAGCCTGGTGCAGATCCGGGATTCGGTGATCGACATCATGGGGTCGACCCGCGACGGGAAGAGGCGCCTGGCGGTTGCTATCGGCTGGGCATTTCCGCCGGACTCCGCTGTCCGTCGCGGTCTGGAAAAATGGGCCCGCGGCGAACGCTATGGGCATGTGTTCAACGGTCAGCGGGATGCCTTCGATCCGGATGCTGCCCGGTGGACCTGCATTGCCTTGGACGGCGTAGCCAATGACCCGCGGCTCGCAGGGGCCCTGACCTACTACCTTTTCGAGCGGATCCAGGTGGCGGTGGCGAATGCCGGCCGGCCGCATGTGGTGTTCGTGGATGAGTCGGCGACCCTGCTGCAGGAACCGAGCTTCCGGACACGGATAGAGGCGCTGCTTCGCACCGCGCGGAAGAACCGCGGGAGCGTCGGCCTGGCGTTCCAGGAGGTCTCGGGGCTCCCGGAGGAGATCGCGCCGACGATCCGGGGGAATGTCTCCAGCATTCTGTTCCTGCCGGGCTCGGCGAAGTACGCCGAGGAACTCCGCCCCTATGGGCTCTCGGATGCTGAAATCGAGTTCGTGCTCGGCAAGGCCGAGACCGCCATTCCGAAAGACATCGCCCGGTATCCGGTCCTTCTGAAGCGGGCCGCCGAGACCGTGTTCCTGGACTTCGACCTTCAGGCATTGGGGCCGTTGCTGCGGCCGTTTCAGGGCGGACCGCCGGCGGCGGCGCGCATGGTGAAGCTCATGGACGAGCTGGGAGAGGACAAATGGCTGGACGCTTTCATTCGCGGCTGATCTGTGCCGCTGCTTCCGTCGCGATCGGAGTCGGGTCGGCCTGCGGTACGGCTCGGGCGGCCATGGAGGTTCACGATTCCCAGAACATCGTGGAATCAGCGAAGGCGGCGGCAGAAGCCGTCAAGCAGACCAAGGAGCTGGTCGCCATCAAGGGCTTCATCACCGACGCCAAGGAGACCTTGGGTCCGGCGGTTTCGCTGGCGATGTCGATCCCGGGCTGGGTGCGTGAGAGCAGGAACATCCTGCAGTGCATCGTTCCGGATCCGGGGACCTGGCTGCCGAAAGGGGATGGCGGCCTGGGAAGTCTGTGCGACGCCCAGGAAGCCGTGCGGGAGCATCTGGGGCTGCCGACATCGGGGCAGCTCCAGGGGGTGATCGACAGCGCCTCCGGAGAGGTGAGGGGGATCTTCTCCGTTGGCGGGGCCAAGAAAGGGATGTGGTCCGAGGAAGCCGACGCGCCGATCGACAGGACGAAGGTGGCGGTGATCGAGGGCCGCCGCAGGGTCGCCTACGAGGATGCGGTGTTCTCGGCTGCAGCGACAGCTCTGGCGCTGCAGAACTCGGTCGGCAGCGTGTCCGGCGAGGTGGAAGCGATCGTCAGTGACACGGCTGGCGTGGACAACATCAATTCCAGGATCGCGCAGACGAATAGGGCGCTTGCGTCGGTCCTGCAGGAGCTGGCGGCCACCCGCGCGATCCTGGCGAAGCTGCTGGAACTGCAGGCGCTGGAACAGCTGAACCGGTTGCCGGTGATGTACCGCGGCATGCCGACCTTCGTGCAGGCCGACAAATGATCGGGCAGGTCAGGCGCCTGGTCCTGGCGATAGCTGTGGCAGCCGCTGTTGCGGGCTGCTCCGACAAACAGGGCGTGGTGCAGTCGGGATCGGGCACAGACGACTTCAAACAAAGCCCATGCGCCTGCGGGCCAGAGATTCCCCAGCCCGGCCTCGAAAAGTATCGGCAGGAATCCGATGCGCAGCGGGCATGACGATCTGGTGCCAGCGGGCCTGCCGCCGACGAAGGGGCGGGTCCGGGGGAACAGGGTGCGCAGCCAGGACGAGGCATATGTGCGTCGGCTGGAACGGCTGGTGAAGGCGAGCTGGGCCCTGGCGGGCCTGGGCGTCGGCCTGGCGGGATCCATGGGGACGGTGGTCCTGGGGCTCTTCCCGCTCAGGTCCGTGGAGCATGTGCTCGTTCAGTTCTCGGAACCAGAGGCGCAGCTGGTGCGGCTGATCCCGGAGCGGATCGATCGGCGGACCGAGGAGCTGCTGACCGAGGACGTGCTGCGTCGATACGTCGACGACAGGGAGACCATCAACCTGGTCGACGAGAACGTGCGCTACGGGTGGGTCCAGGCGCATTCCACCGACCGGGTCTACACGGAGTTCCGCGATCGGATGACGACCTCCAATGAGGACAGCCCGCTGAACGAGTTCGCGGAAAAGAAGCTGGTCCGTGAGGTGCACATCCTGTCGGCGGGTCCGGTGCCCGGCTCCTCGGGCACCTGGCAGGTCGAGTTCACGACGATCGATCGCCGGGACAAGAAGGCGGTGCAACGGGGCGAATGGGTGGCAACGATGCGGGTGTATCGGACCGCGATCGAGGGAACTGCGGACCGCATAAGGCTGAATCCTCTCGGGCTGCGGGTGGCGGGCTATGCGGTGCGCAAGCGGAGCCTGGGCGGGGAGGCGGGGTTGTGAGGGGGCGATGGGTGGCCGTAGCCGGCCTCGCGCTTGCCTTCGGTGCCGGCGCCATTGGAGAGGCGGCAGCACAGAACCTGTCTCCGCCGCAGCCGGGCTCGGCGGGGCAGGGGGTGCAGGAGCTGCCGCCGCTGCCGCCGCCCAATGCGGCGGTCGAGGCCCAGATGCGGGGCGAGTTTCCGGCAATGGATACTGATACAGGCCCGAGCGGACTGATCCAGGAAGCATGGACGACGGCCCGTCCGGAGCGCGGCGTGTACCGCCCGAAATGGGCCCCGACGCGGGTGGTCAAGGTCCATCTTCGGGAGTTCATCACGACCACGATATCGCTGCCGAGGCACGAGCGGATCGCAGAGTGGGTGATCGGCGATGAGACGCATTTCGGGACCAAGGCCGCGAAGCTGCCATACCAGCAGCATGTCTGGGTGAAGAAGGCGGGTGCGGACTCCAACCTGAACGTCATCACCGAAGCCGGGACCATCTATAGCTTCTACCTGCGGGGCGAGACGTGGAACTCGGGGAACATCGGCTACCAGGTGGTGGAGATCGACCCGGTCGTGCCCGGGTTCAGCACCGAAGAGGTGACACCAGAGAAAAGCGGTCAGGACATCGGGCCGGCGGAGCCGGCGCGGTCTGGCTCGTACATGGAAGCGAGCCTGTCGTCTGCTGCCGGTTCCAGCGGCGGCGAGTGGCTGGCCGACAATCCCTATGACCCGGCGAAGATCCGTCTGGACCGGGTGATGTTCGGGGATGCGTCGATCGCGCCACAGGCCGTGTTTCGGGATGATCGCTTTACCTACCTGGACTATGGCGGAAACACGGGACAGCCCTGGCCCGCCGCCTGGGCTGTGTTCGACGGCATCGATCAGCCGGTCAACACCCGGAAATCCAAGGATGGTCGCTTCTTCATCGTGGAGACGGTGCAGCCGATCACCCTGCGCCACGGCCAGCAGGTCGTCTGCATCCTGCCGGCTGAGGAAGCAGCCCGGCGGAAAGGCAACAAATCGAATGGGCGGACGGCTGGCGGCTACGCGCCTGGTGTGGTCACCGGGCTATGAGCCAGGGCAACAGCATCGGCGGGGTTCTGGCGCTAGGCTTGGTGTTGCTGTTGGCCGGCTGTGGCGATGATGAGGAGAGACCGGCAGAGGATGTGGACGCGGCGCTGAGCGCAGAGCTCTACGAGGTGCCGGAGCTGCCCGAGCCGAAACCTGAGCCGCGGATCGTTCAACCGCCGGCCCCGGCGCCACAGCCTGTGATCGTGATGCCGGCGCAGCCTGAGCCTGCGCCGAAGGAAGTGGAAAAGAAGCCGCCGCCGCCGCCGCCGCCTGAGCGGACCTTGCCGCCAGCGCCGCCGCCGCAGTTCGATCTTGCTGCACAGAGGCGCGCTGAGACGGCGGCGCGGCGGCTGTCGCAACGTCGACAGGCCGGGCCGGGCTTCGGGGAAGTGGCCGCGCCGGCAGTGTCAGGATCGGCTGCGGGCGCTGAATGGGTGAACCGCGATCCGGACTATCGCCGCGAGGATCCGCCGTCGACAACATCGAGTTTCCCGGTGGATCGGTCGTACATCCTGACGCAGGACAGGGTTGTGACGGCTGTCCTGCAGTCGCCGATCAACTCGCAGATCGGCGGCTATGTCCGCGCGATGGTGGACATGGATGTCTATGGCGCGGATGGCCGGTACCTGTTGCTCGAAAAGGGCGACGTGGCGCTGGGCACTTATGAAGCGCTGGAGAAGCAGGGCCAAAGCAGGCTCGCGGTGCAGTGGTACCGGATCATCCGCGCGAGAGACGGCGCGCATATCTACGACGACGAAGATGACCAGCTCGCTCTCGCCGGCGATGCAATGGGACGTGCCGGGCTGGTGGGCGATGTGGATAACCGGATCACCGAACGCTACGGCTCGGCCTTCGTAACGGCTGTGGTCGCCGCCGCCGCGGCGGCGGCCGTGCCGCCGAATAGCGGCAATCAGAACATAGCGGCTGCGGCTCAGCAATTTGGCCAGTCGGCCGGCCAGATCACCGCGCAGGCGCTGGAAGCGACCGTGGATATCGCCCCCGTGATCAGTGTCGCGGCGGGCGAACGTGTTGTCCTGACATTGAACCGTGACGTGTACCTGCGCCGGCCCGAGCGGGTCGGGGAGGAAGTCGCGGCCGTAACGGAGCCTGGCAGGGGAGAAGGACGATGAGAGCTGTCGGACTGTGGACCCTGGCGCTGCGGATCCTCGTTTGGATGGCGATGCCGCTGTGCCTGATTCTGGCGGTGGTGCTGGTGGCATTCGCCGCGGCGCCAGTGAGAGCCGAGGAATCGACCACCCTGGTTCTTTCGCAGGGAGCGCCGGCGGCATCGGCACAGACGGTACAGGCAACTCTGGGCGACCTTGTTTCAGACCCGCGCATGACAGGGGTCGACGTGGCGAAGCTTGTCGTGAGGGGAATGGCCAGTCCGCAATCCGGCAACAACGGAACCGAAGTGAATGTGCAGTGGTACTCGGTCGCTCGTCTGGATGGGGCGAGGGAGTTGCCGCTTGGCTCGCCACTTCGGTCGAGATTCCTTGTGCGAGCCGCCAATGTGCCGGCCGCGACAAGGGGCGCGGCCTATGGCGACGTGAACGGGCTGATCGTTCAAGCGAGGGCCCTTCTTGCACCGGAGGGGAATACGACAAGCCAGGACAGCGGTCTGGGAGCGGCGCTGACACGTTTGGAGCGGGCTGAGGAGGAGGACCGCAAGCGGGACGGCAGTAGTTCCGGGAAGGGCAATCTTGCCGGGGGTGGCGGCGAGGGTCAGAACCCGATTGCCGCGGCCTACGAGCCCCTGCCGCCGGTCGAGAAGAGCGAGGAGAGGGCGCCGGACCCGACCGAGCCTCCGGACTACGCCGTCACGACCGACGGCTGCGGGGTCCGTATCGACCTGGTGCAGGGCGTGGCCGTCGTACAGAGCCGGGAGACCGCGAACGGCAAGCCGGTCACCGACTGCACGGATTCCTTCGACCGTTTCCCATTGCAGCGCGACTACTCGGTCTGTCCGGCAACCGTGTCGGCGACGACAGCGACCCTGCACTACAAGCTCTACTACGAGATCGACGGCCGCAGGGTCTACGTCACCGAATGCTCCCCGGACCCGAACAGGGCGATGGAGATGCAGAAGGTCTGGGACGCCTGCAGCGAGACCGTTGTGGGTGAGGTCGCCTATCGGCGGTACCGCTTGGCCTATGTCAACGGGGCAGGGGAGCGAGAGTTCGCCACCGACTGCACCGTCGATCGATCCGAGCCGCTGTCGACAGCCAAAAAGTATGACGGCTGCCAGCCGGAGTTCGATCTGCAGGCCGAGACCTTCCGGCGCGCCTACCAGCTCGTCTACACGTCGCCGGCCGGCGAGGAGCGCGCGATCGGCAATTGCCGCACGACGGACAGCGAGACGCAGCCGCTGAGCAGGACCTGGTCAGGCTGCAGCGAGATCATCGACCGCACCACCAATACGGTGCGCCGCGGCTATCAGCTGGTCTATGCCGACACCAGCGGGGCGACACGCAATATCGGCACCTGCCGCGCCGATGACAGCCCGGCGGGCGAGGTCCGGACCGACAAGGATTACAGCGCCTGCGAGCCGATCATCGATATCGACGGCGGCGCGGTGACGCTTGCCTACAAGGAGAGCTATCTGGACGGCACCGGGACCATCAAGGCGCTCGGCGGCTGCAATCCGGACCCGACGACGAAGCGGCCGCTCGATCGCGACTTCGCGAGCTGCGCTGAGAGGGTGGATGCCGCATCCGGCACGGTGACCCGGCAGTACAAATACCTGTACTCCGACAACAAGGGCGCGGTCCGGACGGTCGGCGATTGCCGGCCCGATATCGGCAATGTCCTGCAGGTGCAGAGCGACTACAGCGCCTGCACCCCGGAGATCGACGCGATCGCCGGCGTCCGGCGCGACCAGGCCCGCGCGTACTACACCAAGGCCGACGGAACAAAGACCTGGCTCGGCGAGTGCAAGCCGACCGACACGCCGCCGGTCCCGCTCTCCAAGAGCTATGAGGGCTGCGGCGAGCTGGTCGACATGGCGGCCCAGACGGTGCGGCGGCAGTACCGGCCGAGCTATACCGGCCGCGACGGGACGGTGGTGAAGGTCGGCGATTGCCGGCCCGATCCGGAGCCCTCCGGCGAGATCGTGGTGCAGCTCGATCACGCGACCTGCGATCCGGTCATCGACGGCGCGGCCGGGACCCGCAAGGGCCAGGTCCGCGCCTATTACGCCAGCCCGTCGAAGGGCAAGACCTGGATCGGCGAGTGCCGGTCGGGTGACGCCCCGCCGGAACCGATGGACAAGGCGCACGACGCCTGTCCGGAGCTGGTCGACGAGGTGGCGCTGAGTGCGCGCCGGCAGTTCCAGTGGAGCTATATCGCACGCTCCGGCTCGGTCGTGCGGGTCGGGAGCTGCCGCCCCGATCCGGACCCCTCCGCCGAGGTCCTGATGCGCCAGGACTACGAGGCCTGCGGGCCGCTGGTCGATGGGGTCGAGGGAACGAAGCGCCGGCAGTTCCAGCCCTTCTTCACCAGTGTGAAGGGTGAGAAAACCACCATCGGCGGCTGCATCCCGGGCGACAACCCGGCAGATCCGATGGACCGGACGACGGAAGGCTGCAGCCTGCATGTCGACGCCGCCGGCGGCGTGGTCCGGACCCGCTACCGCTTCACGTACAAAGACCGGGAGAACAAGGCGCAGTACGCAGGCGATTGCCGGATCGACGAGACCGCGGACGGCCTGGTGCCGCTGGAGCGCAACTTCGGCGCTTGCGATCCGGTCGTCGACAATGACGCGGTGAAGGTCTGGCCGGCCTACAAGCTGGGCTACCGGCTGGCCGACGGCTCCCTCAAGACCTTCGGCGAGTGCGTCACCGACACCGACCAGCTCGTGCCGCTGCTGCGCAACTATGCAGACTGCGAGGTCCGGGTCGACAGCGCCGGCAACAAGGTGTTCCCGAGCCACCGCAAGTTCTTCGTCCAGGACGGCGCGGAACAGCCGGTCGGCGACTGCATGGAGGATCCCGAGGACGGGGTGGAGCTGCAGCGGGGATTCGGCTCGTGCTCCGACAAGGTGAACGTGGCGTCGATGTCGGCCTGGCCGCAGTACAAGCGCTTCTTCATCGATCGGAAAGGCTCGTCCCAGTATGTCGACGCCGAGTGCCGGCCGGATACGGACACCCGCTACGAGATCAAGTTCGATGAGAAGAACTGCACGCCGTTCGTGAACCTCGCGGTGCGAGAAGTCGCGCAGCGGGTCGAGCTGGTCTATCGCGACGGCGAAGACCGCCGGGTGGTGGTCGAAGGCTGCGGCACGCATGAGGGCACGGCCACCTGGGACGTGATCTACGAGACCGCGCCCTGCTCGCTGACCCATGACATGCGGGCGGGCCGCTCGATCCAGGAGCATCGGCCGGCCTATGCCCGCGACGGGACGGTCTGGCCGCTCGGCACCTGCGAGACCTCCGACCTGGTCTACAGCCACCAGCAGACGGAACAGGGCTGTGCGCTCTATGTCGACCAGGCGGGCGGCTTCGCCATGCGGCAGGCCCGGACGATCATCGTAACACCGTCCGGGACCGTGGAGATCGCCGCCTGCGAGCCGATCGAAGGTTCCAAGCAAGGTCTGCAGAAGACCTGGGAAGCCTGCCAGGGCCGCTACCGGCATGACATGGCCGCCGGCGTCTCCTACGTCTTCACGCACTGGTATCACACCTTGGGCGGCGGCAGGACCTGGGTGACGCCCTGCGAAGAGGACCGCTCCACCAGCTATCCGCACCAGACGGTGCATGTGAGCTGGGACCAGGACGACGCGGCCCGGATGTCGACGGAATTCCTGTGGATGTATGTCGACATGCCGCCGCATCTGGGGCGTCTGCCGCTTGCCGGCCCGGGAATCCTGCCGACCTCGGCGAAGGTGCCCTACACGTTCAATCGCACGACGACGCGGCCGACCGATCAATTTTCCGTCGACGGCTGCCAGCGCTATCAGCTGACCGAGAAGTGGGAGACCTACAACCGCAAGGACGGCTCGGAGGCGCACTACCTGATCGGCCCCGGCGAGCCGATCCCGCAGGGCGGCGAGTGCGGCCGGCAGACCGAACGCCGCGAGGTCTGGCAGACCGCCGTGGCGACGTTCTCCACCACGAACGATCGCATCCTGGTGGCGGTCAATGCGTGCAACGGGCTGGACTGCATTCCCTTCGTCTCATGGGGTCCGCGCGGCGACCAGACCTGGACCTGGGCGTCGCAGGGCAATCTTCCCGGACCCTATCAGCTCTGCCGGATCTACGTGCCGTCGCACATCGCGGCTAGGCCGCAATGCGCGAACGTCATGAAGGTGCAGAGCCGGCAGAAGGTCACGCAGGCCTCCGGCGCGGTCACCTACACCGATTGGGTCGATACCGGCGAGACCCGGCAGGCCTCCATGCCGCTCGACGTGCAGGTCGATTACGGCGGCAATGCCGGTCACAACTGAGGCGAGGCGGGTCATGCAGCACATCGAAGCTGGATGGAGCCGCCTGCGGGCGGCGATGGCGATCGGGATTTGCCTGGCGATCCCCGGTGCCGTGCTTGCACAGACAGCGGAATCCCAGAAGACGGTCCTGTACCTGGAGGATCCGCTGGCCGTCGGCGAACCGATGACGGTGCGGGCTGGGCTGGGCGACCTGATGTCGGACCTGCGCCTACGTGGGGTCGACGCGGCCCAGCTTCTCGTCAAGGGCCAGAGCACCCCGACACCGACAGGGGCGGGGACAGAGATCGTCATCGACTGGTATGCGATCAGCCGCCGTGATGGCGATGGCGAATGGCCCCTGCAGGAACCGATGCGCTCACGGTTCCTCTCGTCATCGTCGCTGGTGCCGGAGACCACCCGGCTCTCGGCCTATGGCAACCTGGAAGCTGTGACGGAGGCTGTCCGAACCGCTGTCGATGCGGCTGTCGAGAGGCAAGATGAGGAACAGACGGAAGAGGGTGGGCGAGACGACGCACGGCAAGGTCAGGGACCCGCTGCGGCCGGGGGGGCCGCAGGGTCGAGTCTGAGCGGTTCGCAACAGGCGGCGCGGTCGGGAGCAGACAGCGAGGATGGAACCTCGACTACGACGGCGGCAACAGGCGGCGCGGGTGCAGAGGTCCCGCAGCGTGGGATCAGCAAGGATGGTTGTGGCTACAGGATAGATCTGGCCGGCGGCGTGGCGGTCGTCCAGACCCGGCCCGTGGTGAACGGCCGGCCGGCCGGCGAATGCACGGATTCATTCGACCGGGTGCCTTTGCAGAAGGACTATACGGCCTGCCGGCCGAACCTCTCGGCCGAGACAGCAGTGTTGAGCTACAAGCTCTTCTTCGAGGATGGTGGGTCGCGGCGCTTCGTGACCGACTGCGCCGCCGACCCGGCCCGGGCCGTGGAGATGACCCGGGTCTACGACGCCTGCCCGGAAGTGGTCCAGGGTAGCGCTGCGTACCGCGCCTACCGCCTGGCCTATGTCGACGGCGCCGGCACGAGGCAGTGGGCGACGGATTGCGCGGCGGACACCGCGCAGGCACTGCCGGTCGCCCGTGACTATGCCGCCTGCACCCCGGAAGTGAATGCGCAGGCCGGCACCCTCCGCCGCGCCTACCAGCTCGTCTATACGGCCCTGGACGGCACGCCCAGGCAGATCGGCGGCTGCACGGTCGACACAGCGGAGACCGTCACCTTGGACCGCAGCTATGCCGGCTGCGACGAGCTGGTGGACACCGCCAAGGGCGAGGTGCGGCGGCAGTACAGGTTCACCTACAGCGACCGGTCGGGGACGCCGATCGAGGTCGGCGCCTGCCGGCCTGACACGGAGACGGCCGGCCTGGTGCCGACCGCCCGTGACTATAGCGCCTGCGAGGCGGTCCTGGACCTGGACGCCGGCACGGTCGGCTGGGCCTATCAGGCCACCTTCATCGACCGGTCCGGCACGACCCGGGTGGTGCGTGATTGCGCAGCCGATCCGGCGAGTGTGCGGGAGCTGAACCGCGACTTCTCTGCCTGCAGCTCCCTGGTCGACGCCGCCGCCGGCACCGTGCGCCGGCAATACCAGCTCGTCTATGTCGACCGGCAGGGCACGAGCCGCAAGGTCGGCGAGTGCCGGCCGGACCTGTCGCAGACCGTCACCCTGCAGGCCGACTATGCGGCCTGCGAGCCCGATGTGGATGGGATCCAGGGGGTGCGCTGGGCGCGCTTCCGACCGTTTTTCGAGGAGGGGGTCGAGAAGGTTTATGCCGGCGAGTGCCAGCGTGACGAGGCCGGGCCGCTGGCCCTGGAGCGCAGCTACCAGGGCTGCAGCGAGATCGTCGATGCGGCGGCCGAGACGGTGCGCCGGCAGTTCCGCTACCGCTACACAGCGCGTTCGGGCGAGATCGTCACGGTCGGCGAATGCCGGACCGACGATACGCCGGCGGGCGAGGTCGCCGTCCAGGTCGACACCACTGCTTGCTCGCCTGTCGTCGACGGCGAGATGGGCGCGCGCTGGGACCAGGCCCGTCCGTATTTCGTGAGCGCGGCGACGGGAAAGACCTGGATCGCGCCCTGCCGGCCGATCGATGCGCCGCCGGAGCCGCTGCAGAAGAGTTTCGACGTCTGCGACGAGCTGGTCTCCGGCGACGGCGAGACGGTGACCAGCCAGTTTCGCTACCAGTACACAGATCGGTTCGGGACGATCATTCCGGTCGGCGACTGCCAGCCCGACAGCGGGGCAGGGGCCTTTGTAGCGCTCCATGCGGATATGTCGGTCTGTGCGCCCCTGGTGGATCTCGATGCCGGCACCCTGCGCCGGCAGGCGCAGGCCTGGTACTGGACCGCCGAGCGGACCCGCCGCCAGGTCGGCGAATGCACGGCCGTCGACGGCGCCGTCGAAGCCCTCGGTCAGGACTATGGCGGCTGTGAGGTCCAGGTGAACGAGGACGCCGGCACCGTCCGCCGGGCCTCCCGGGCGACGTGGATCGACCACCAGGGAGCGCGGCAATACGGACCGGACTGCACGCCCGATACTTCCTCGAACGGTGTTGTCCCGATCGAGAAGGCCTATGAGGGCTGCGACGCGGTCATCGACCATGAGGCGGCACAAGTCTGGGTCAGCTACCGCCGCGGCTATCGCGACGGCTATGGCGAGCTGCAGGCCTTCGGTGCCTGTATCGAGGACCGCACCCAACCGGTGCCGCTCAGCCGGGACTATCCGTCCTGCGACGACCGGATCGACCTGGAGGCGGGTAGGGTATGGCAGCGCCACCAGAGGGTCTATGTCGCCGGCGATACGATGGTGGTGGTAGGCGACTGCCAGGAGGATCCGACCGACCAGGTCGCCCTGCAGAGCGGCGACCCGACCTGCCAGCCGGTCATCGACCTGGAAGGGATGCGCGCCCGGCGCCAGCACCGGCGCTATTACAACGACCGGATCGGACAGACCCACTATGTCGACGAGGATTGCATCACCGATGCGGGTCATGACGGCTGGGAACTGAGCTACGACGCGGCCCGCTGCTCGGTGCAGGTCGACCTGGTGGAGATGGTCGCGCGCCTCCGCGAGGAGCTGGTCTATACCGACGATGCAGAGCGCCGGGTGGTGGTCGAGGATTGCGCCCCGCGCGACGAGGGCGAGACCTGGCCGGTCACCTACGAGCGGGGCGCCTGCGGCTACAGGCACGACAGCGAGGCGGGTCTGAGCTGGGCGCAGCACCGCCCGGGCTACACCCGCGATGCGGAGCGGGTCGAGGTCGGCCCGTGCGAGGATTCCGCCGACAGCTACGACCACCTGGAGACCCGCGAGGGCTGCGAGCCGCTGGTGGATCTCGATGCGGGCACGGCCTATGCGCGACAGCGCACGGCCTTCCTCGATGACGACGAGGAACTGGTCGGGGTCACCGGCTGCGAGCCGGATGTGACTTCGGTGCAAGACCTGCAGAAGGCGGTCGACGTTTGCGAGGAGCGAACCGACGACTTCGACACCGCGACCAGCTTCGCCTTCACCCGGTGGTACCACAGCCTCGACGGCGACCCGGCCTATGTGACCGACTGCGCCGAAGATCTCTCCGTCAGCTACCCGCACCGCTACCAGACGACAGGCTGGTCCAACAACGACAATGTGCGGGAGAGCACCGAACTGCGCGTCACCTATATCGAGCCACCGGGCGGCCGGGTGGACATCCGGCCGGCACAGGTCCTGCCGAACTCGGCGACCCTGCCCTACACCTACAGCCGCCAGCAGGACCGGCAGAACGGGAACTGGACCTCGGATGGCTGCGACGTCTACTGGCAGACCGACCGCTATCAGATCTACCTGCGCCGCGACGGGACGGAGGTCGAATACATGGTCGACGCCGGCACCCCGCAGGGGCCGACCAACGGCTGCAGCTATTCATCGGAGACGGGCAATCGCTACTACCATCGGGGCTTCGACACGTCGGCCTATCTGAACTGGGAGAATCTGTACGGCGGACAGGATTCAACGACCACTGCGCATATCTGCGGGGATCAAGGCTGTGTCACAGGCAGCTGGTTTACGGGCACTTGGCCCTGTGTCTGGCCCTGCTTCACTTTCGCCACCGGGTACACCAAGGCTATCGACGACGCGCTGGATCATTGCCGGGTCTATGCGTCTTATGACCCGGTGACCGGTACGACCTGGCACCGCAAGCCATTAGCTTGCGGCAAGAGCGTCATGCAACAGACCCGTCAGGTCACCACCTTCCCGGACGGCAGCAAGGCCTACGGCGCGTGGAGCGATACCGGGCAGGTCGGCTGGCTTTCTTTGCCGATCGAGTATTGGTGAGGGGCCGGGCCGATGCTGGACGACAAGCTCAAGCCGCTGCAGGGCTATCTCCGCCGGCGCAACGTGGTGGAGTTGCAAGTCAACGAGACCGGCGCGATCTGGGTGGAGATCGAGGGCAAGCCGCCGGTTCGCGAGAAGGATCCGGCGCTGACCCTGGAATATTTCCACGGCCTGGCCCGCGTGATCTCCAATATGGAAGGCATTTCCGACTTCTGGAGCAAACCGCACCTGGCGGTGATGCTGCCGGGCGGGCACCGCCTGCAGCTCTGCCTCGGACGCTCGGTAACCACCGGGGTCGCCATGTCGATCCGGGTCTGGCGGCCGCGGCGCTTCGAACTGGCCGACTTCGACCTGCCGCCGATCGGCGAGGACCTGGTCACCAGGGCGATCGCCGAGAAGTGGAACGTGATCGTCTCGGGCGGGACGTTTTCCGGAAAGACGCAATTCCTCAACGCTTGCCTCGCGCATGTGCCTGGCAGCGACAGGGTCATCACGATCCAGGACACGCCGGAACTGGATATCGGCCATGTCGCCAACAAGGTCGAGATGGTCGTCAACCGCCTGGAGACCGACGAGCGGATCGACTACTCGGCCGTGATCGACGCCTGCACCCGCCTGCGCCCGGATCGGATCTTCTGTGGCGAGCTATCGGTTGGAAACAGCCATGTCGTGTTGCGCCTACTCAACAGCGGGCATGGCGGATTCTGGACCACGGTCCATGCCAACGATCCCGATCTTGCCCTGCACGCCATCACCCGCAACATCCAGATGGCCGGCCATCCGAGCCACGGCGTGCGGGAGTTCTTCGAGGCCACGATCGACCTGGTCGTCCAGGTCAGCCGGCAGCGGCATACCTCGCGGCGTTTCATCTCTGCAATGTGGCAGCCGCGGTTGGGGCCGTGGTCGCCGGACGGCGCGGTGAAACCGCCGGGGGACGGGGGCAGCCCGTGTCTGTCAGCGGAAGAAGACAATGACCTCGTGCTACTGGAGGCTTCGGAATGACGGCGACACCGTGGTCGGAGACCGAGGGACGGGCCCGGCGCTTCGCGCTGATCGGCGTAGTGGCAGCTTGCTGTGCGGCGATCGCGGCCTGGGCCTTGGCCGGAGGAACAGTCTCCTTGCAGGGATTAGCCGACCAGTTCGCATCGAATGTCCTCTATGCCCTGCGTGTCGGCCGCTATGCCTTCGCTGGTGGAGACCTTGCAGCGATCCCGGCGGCAGGACTGCGCCCGTTGCTTCAGGTGGCGATTGTGGCGCTGGCTGTCGCAGCAGCGCTCGTGTCTCTCGTCCTGGCCTGGATGCACTGGAGCCGTCCGAAGGGCTACGGGGAGTCGCGCTGGGCGGTGCCTGGCGACTTGAAGAGGATGGGACTGGGCCGTCAAAACACCGGGCCTGTCCTGGGCCGCTACCGCGGCCGGCTCGTCCAGGCGGTGGAATCCCGCCACGCCCTTGTTCTTGCGCCCACACGACGAGGCAAGACGACCAGCTACGTCATCCCGTCGATCTTGCGCGCCTCCGGAACACTGGTGGTGATCGACCCGAAGGGCGAGCTGGAGCGTATGACCTATAAGGCGCGGGCGGCCAAAGGCGATTGCTATGTGATCGGCTGGGGGGACCCGGATAGCCCGGACCAGTGGTCCCCGACCGCTCTTCGAGCGCTGCCGAAAAACCTGCATGAGCTGGAACGTCACGCCTTCAGGATCGCAGCACAGTTCTTTCCGACGGGGAAGGGGAGCGAGAACAACTATTTCCAGGAGACCGCCCGGCGCAATTGCGCCGCGCTGGTTCTCTATGAATGCCTGGAAGGCCGCGCTCGCGGTCAGGATCCGCACCTTGGCGACATTGTCGGCCGGGTCTCACAGCTGGTCGAGAAGACGGCAGGCGAGGACCAGGGCGATCCGCTGGGCGATGGTCTCCGCGCGATCGCCGCCGAGGCTCGAACCAAGGGATATCCGGACCTGATCCCGGAAGCCCTGAACGTGCTGGCGGCGACGGCCTTCAAGGAACGCTCCTCGCATGTGAATACGCTCGTGACAGGGCTGCAGCTGATGCGGACGAGCGCAGTGCGGCAAAGCACGAGCAAGGCCAGCTTCTCGTGGGAGAAGCTGCGCTCGGAGCCCTGCACGGTCTACCTGCGATATCCCCAGCAGGACGCGGCGGCGTTCGGTCCGCTGACTGCGCTGTTCCTGGAAACCCTGTTCGCCTGGGCGCTGGACCATCCAGCAGAGCGCGGCGAACAGCCCATCCATGTTCTCGCCGATGAATTTGCCAGCCTGCCGCGGATTCCGCTGATTCAGGATCTGCTGGCGAAAGGTGCCGGTCAGCGGATTTCGATCTCGCTGATTCTCCAGGACCTGTCGCAACTCACGGCTGTTTATGGGTCGGATATTGCCACTTCAATGCGCACAAACTGCAGCTATGTGATAGCATTCGCCCAGAACAATGTGAGAACGCAGGAGGAGCTGAGCAATCTGGTCGGCAAGACCACCCGGATGCGGGCGAGCTATGGGAACAAGCCGATCTGGACGCCGTCGACGATGGATTCCTCGGTGCAGTCCCGCCAGGCCGAAGGCCGGCCTTTGATCCTGCCGCAGGAATGGGGCGAGCTGCTCGAAGAGCGCCAGGTCCTCCTGGTCGACGGGCATATGACGCGACCGGTGCTCATGGATAGTCCGCGCTGGTTCCGCGACCGCGGAATGCGCCGCGAGGTGACGGCATGAGAAGCTTGGCCTTGTTGGTCGCTGCGGCGGCGATCTTGGCGGCGCCGGCGGCGAGTGCAGCGATCGAACCGCGCTGTTACGCCGAGGCCGCACAGCGGTATGGCACCTCGGCGGAGTTGCTCCGGGCGATCGCCATAGTCGAAAGCGGTGAAGAGGCCGGAAAAGTCGGGTCTCTCGCGGCGTGGGGCGAAGACCTGTGCGCGATGCAGGTGCATAGCCAGCATCTGGAGCGCCTGAAGGAGTGGGGCGTCACCCGCGAGCGCTTGCTGACTGAGCCCTGCACCTGTGTCGCCATAGGCGCCTGGATCCTGAGCGGCGAGGTCGCCGCGGTCGGCGCAGGCTGGCGGGCCGTGGCTCGGTATCACACCGGCCCGCGGTTCGACACCGATCTGGAAGTGCGCCGGCGCGGCATCGCCTATGCCTGGAAGGTGCATCGAGCGCTTGCCGTGGTGCAGGGCAGGGGGGGTCCAGAGCGGTGACCGCTGAGCCTGCCGGGGAAGGATCGGGATGCCGGTTCGGAACCGTGGCAGAGCTGCTTGACGCGGTGGCGCGCTGGACCGCCCGGGCGGACGGTGCGGAGTTCCTGCGGTGGTTGGCCCAGGAACCGCCGGCTGTGAGGGAACAGGAGTTGGAGCGGCTGATGGGTCTACAGCGAGAGCGCATGGCGACCTTGGCCGCCGAGCTTCGGCAGGGGGTCAAGGACTATCAGAGGCTGCAGTTGGTGCGGCGGGAGCTGGAACAGCGCCGCCGCAAAGCAGAGGAGAGGTGCAGATGAAGACATCTCGGCATGTCGGCATGTCGGCATGTCGCCGACCCCGGCTGGGCCTGGCCGGGTTGGCGATCGCCTCGGCCGGCATTGGGGCCGGCGGGGCGGTGCTGGTCACGGCGGGAGAATGGACCGTCCCGCCGGCGATGGCGGCCTCCGAAATGCAGCCGGAAGCGGAGCCAGAGGAGTGCGGACGGATCGTCAGCTACATCGATGTGGCGGTCCGCAGCGCGGACACGCCGCGCACATTGACCGGGCTCTACGCCCATGCCCGGCGAAATTGCGCCGGCGATAGGCTGATGAGGTCCATGGGCGTCAACGTCCGCTGAATGCGGCAGGTCGAAGGGAGCAGGAAATGAATGAGTTCAAAGTCATGTCGCTGGGGCGGGTTGGTCGTGGTCGGCTGTCGGGCATCTGCAGAGGTTCGCTGGGACTGACACTCATGGCGGTCGGCCTAGCGCTCGCTGTACCGGGCCTGGCCGACGATGGAAAGGGTTCGCCGCAGAAGAACGAGCTGACGCGCGACGACATCATCCGCGCCATGAATAAGGACCAGAAGCAGCGCCCAAGGGCCGACTGGACCTGGGATGAAATCAGTAAGGCGGCGGGTAAGAACTATTCCGAGGAAGACATTAGGGAGCTAGAAAAGGGCGACCCGAGCTCCGAACATTACGTACCCGTTTGGGAACGTCGCAAACCCGTAACCCCTCCATGGGAGAAAAAGTAAGCACACTCTATACAATATAGGCGATTTCAGCCATGAACACCTGCATAACATGCAAATCATTCCAAGATATAATATTGCGCATGGGTGATTTCTCCTACGATTTTTACAGCTACATCGACACACCTCTCATCGCGTTGATGGGTGCAGTTCTGACCGTGTGGATGATCGTCAAAGTCGGCCGCGCAATGGCGGGAGTCCCAATTGTTGTGCCGGAACTTGTAGTCGATCTTGTGTTGTTCTCCCTTTTTCTGGGAGCGCTAATGATGCCCGAATTCTGGATGCAGGCGACAACCATCATTTCCAACCTCGCCGGAGACCTCGGAGCACAGGCACTTTGGCTCGCTATGGATGAAAAGCCGCAATCGAGTGCCTACACAGGCCTCGCTGCGGTCGTATACGGCATCGAGCAAGCGGTGGGGACAAAGCTGTTCGATACGGCCTGGTCGGTGGTCGGCGATGTTAGTATTTGGTCACCAAACTTGCGTGAGCTTATCATTGCCCTTGTCGTTGCGGTTGTTTTCGTAGGCCTTCTGTTTGTTTTTGTCTTCTCTATCATATTTTCGTTCGTGAATATCGCGGCGATCTCTATTTTGGGCCCCTTCATCCTAGCCCTGGGCGCAGTTCCCTGGACACGTTCAGTCTTCTTCGAGGCATTGCGGCTCTACCTCACCGAAAGCATGCGGCTGTTTGTAGCCTGTGCCATGGCCGGCCTTATGGCTGGCATGGCGGCCTCTCTGGTGAAAACGCCCGACACCATGGGGGACGCCGCTGTGTTTTTGGCGAACGCAGAGAATGTCAGCGGGATAGTGGGGGCATTCCTGGTGCTTCTGATGTTCCGCAGGTTGGTCGATCTGCCCACCAGGGTGATCAAGGCAGCGAGTGATCACATTCCGCAGTTCGGTGCCGGCCGGATCAGCGCGCAGCTGCTGAACCGGGCTCGGCCAGTTCCAGCGCCTGCGCCTCCTGGGAACCGCTGAGTGCCGAGCGCGTAGAGCCATGTCTGCACAGGGAGCGGCGCCCGGCATGGACGATACAGCAGGCGACTTACTCGACGACGATGCAGACCTGCGCGCCGCCGTCTGGATGGCTGAGAAAGCTGAGCGCGCCTTCAGCAAGCGCTGGGGACTGGTCCATGGCATTCGCGTGCATGGGTCTACCTCGCCGGCAGAGAGATGGAAATTGGGGCTTCGTTGGGCGGCGCGGGCCAGAAAGCAGAGGAGTTGAGATGCAGCAGGTCACTCGTCGTGCGGAATTGGCTGACCAGGTGCGACGGGCTGTCGAGGAATGCCTCGCCGGCGATCCAGAATTGCCGGAGTTCCTGCGGGCGCTTGAAGAACGCGGAATCGAACTCCGGATCTGCAGCGAGCCGAAGCGGAGACGGCTCCTATGGCTCCATGTGATTGTGCTTGACGAGAAGTTCGCCGGAAGCGCTGTCGGCCTGGTGCCTTCACAGCTCCGCTATGATCCGGAGCGTCACTGGGAAGCGGTTCGGGCCCGCCGGCCACTTTCTGCTGCGCGCCTGGCGAAGGGAGTTGCGGACGACTTCGATCGGGGGCGGGGCGAAGCAGCGAGGCCAGCCGGCAAGCCGATCCCGGTTCCGATCCAGGTGATTCCCAGCGTTGCAAAAGAGATTTCTCGGGCCGCGCAGGACCGTGGAATGAGTCAGGCGATGCTGATCGAGGAAGCATGGGCATTTTACAAACAGCGGTTTGTCAGCTAGCCGCAGGCGTCGATGCAGGTGCAGGATGGGGCAGCTAATACAGTTTCCGAAGGTCCCGAAGCTCATGCCGCCGGTCGGACGGAACGGTCAGGCCCGAGCGGAGGATCGGGCATGGCGAACTTGGCACGATGAATGGAAGTGGCAGACGGTCCGGAAACTCTGCGAACTGTACCGAATAGTCTACGACACGGAAAAGCCTCTTCCCTGCAGGCACGATATCCTGGCCGATATCAGTCGGATGATCGGACTTTGGCACGCCCAGACCTGGACCGGAACGCAGTCATTGAATTCATTGAATCGGTTGAATGAGGAGACCGCGGAGGTATGCGAAAGCATCTATGAGGCGATGGAGCAAGCACTAAGACAGTAAGCGCATAATGTATCTTATGGAAAATAGAGCGCAAACTATCGTGTTATTTCATTATTTAACGGTGCGTTGCGCAGTATGCGTTATGGAAATTAATGCTCGTAGCAACCATGCGCCCCCTACGGTGGTACGCGCTGCCCAAGTGGCCCCTCTCCATTTGAGCAACGGACTTGACCTGAGCCCCTGACCTTCAGCCAGGTATGGGTAGAGTCCGTCGATCGGATGGAGCCGGACGATGAAGCGAAGCCGGTTCGGCGAGGAGCAGGTAATTGCGATCCTGCGGGAGCAGGAAGGCGGTGTTTCAACGGCGGACGTTTGTCGCCGGCACGGCATCAGTTCAGCGACGTTCTACAAGTGGAAAGCGAATTTCGGCGGCATG
>MDTD01160656.1_pt1 | contig 25987 bp, 26 predicted proteins | sample 811221 | NCBI WGS metagenome assembly MDTD01 (sample SAMN05326646, study PRJNA326480) | marine metagenome | isolation source: seawater | place: Pacific Ocean: South West | collected 2011 | reverse complement strand
GGTGCCGCATCCCAGGCCGCCAACCTGGAAGAGACCTCGGCCTCCCTCAACCAGATTGCCGCCATGACCCAGCGTAATGCATCCGATGCAGACCAGGCAGACACCCTGATGCAGACCACCAACCGGTCCGTCAAGGAGGCCAATGTCTCCATGGCACAGCTCAACGAATCCATGGCCGATATAACCAAAGCCAGTGGCGAGACCTCCAAGATCATCAAAACCATTGATGAAATCGCCTTCCAGACCAATCTGCTGGCCCTGAATGCCGCGGTTGAGGCGGCCAGGGCCGGTGAGGCCGGGGCCGGATTTGCCGTGGTGGCCGATGAAGTCCGCAACCTGGCCCTAAGGGCGGCTGAAGCCGCCAAAAACACGGCAGTCCTTATCGACGGCACCGTGACCCAGGTGGAAAAAGGGACCCGGGTGGTGGCGGATACGGCAGACATGTTCGCCGGGGTGGAACGGGATTCTGATGCCGTGGCCGAACTTTTGGGCAAAATTTCCGAGGCTTCCAGGGAGCAGTCCAACGGCATAGAGCAGGTCAACCAGGCCATCGACGAGATGGACAAGGTGGTTCAGCAGACCGCGGCGTCGGCTGAGGAATCCGCCTCTGCCGCCGAAGAACTCTACTCCCAGGCCGAACAGATGAAAGGCTTTGTGGGCACCCTGGTTCATCTGGTGACGGGCAAAGATCAGGCAAGGGGATCCAATGGAACGAACGGCTCTGAAAGACCTGTCACACAACAGGCGAAACTCGCCTTGTCCAACCGGCAGATACCCCGGCAGGGCGCACTTCCCCAGCCTGAAAAAAAAACGGTGGCGCAGCTTAATTAAACGGCGGACGATGGGGCGGAAGAATCGGCGGTTTCTTCCGTTTCCTGTAATTGACCACGATGATGCCGGCCACGATGCAGACAATAGCGGTCAAAAGATGTGAGGTCACGGGTTCCCCCAGCAGAAGAACCCCGAATGACACCCCGGCCAGGGGAACGATGAATACAAAGGAATGAAGCGCCGTGGCGCCGTACCGCTGGAGCATGGTATTCCAGGCCACAAACCCGAAGGCTGCCGTTGCCGTTCCCTGATACAGAATCGCCTTCACCACCGTGGGGGTGACGCCTGCCACCATGGTGGTGTCCCAGAGCCAGCCGCCCAGAAAGAAAAAGGGAATCCCGAAAATCATGGGATACAGGGTCATCTGAACCGCATTGAACCTGTGGATGATCCGCTTGACGTACACTGCGGACACCGACCAGCAGAGCACCGCCGTTAAAACGATGATATCCCCGGACTGTACCGCCGTTCCCAAATCGGTTTTGTCAAAAAAGAGCACCACCACCCCGATAAACCCCATGATGATGCCGATGCTTTTTTTCGGGGTAATCCGGTCTCCGGGGATAAAAAAATGGGCCAGTATCAATACCATAAAGGGCAGAACATTGGCCACCAGGGCGGCATGGGAGGCGGTGGTATGGTTCAGCCCCAGATGAAAGCCGGACACCTGGATCACAAACAAAAAGCTCTGGGGAATAATCAGGCGCCGTTGCTCCCTGTCCAGCCGCAGGGGAATGGCCTTATACCTGGCCCATATCACCAGAAGGGAGGCGGCCAGGCTAAACCTTAAGCCCGCGGAAGTAAAGGGCCCCAGGCCTGTATATCCGAATTTCATGGCCACACCGTTGCCGCCGAACAGCAGGCAGAGGAAGATGACGAATAATGAGGGGCCCAGTGTCATATCTGCATTCTTCATTGCAGACTCCAGTTCATTTGAGGTAGGACAAAATGCCGTCAACCCGGAAAGGATATAGAAAGGCCCTGCCGGGGTAAAGGCTTTTCTGGCCCGCCTTGATTTTTATTGACTTGGCAATGCGCAGGCGTATCATGTGAAAAAAATAACAGCAAGTGATGCCATAGATAAAAAATGATGAATACCGATCCGTTTCCCGTCGCACCGCCCCCTGTTCCCCCCAAGGCAGTGGCACAGGTTAAACCCGCCCATCCCCTCAAAGAGGCCGGCACCTATGCCCAGATGTTTTTTTTGGCCGCCGTGGCCTGGGCCGCGGTGGTTTATGGTAAGACAGAGGCCTTTGCCACCTTTTCCATTATCTTTTCCTCCATCATCCTGGAGGCCATGCCCTTTATGCTCATGGGCACCCTTTTAGGCGGCCTGGTGGACGTATTTTTGTCCCGGGAACGGCTGGTGTCCATCCTGCCCAAAAGCCCGGGAAAGGCCATTGTCCTTGCCGCCTTTATGGGGATGTTGTTCCCGGTCTGTGAGTGCGCCATCGTACCGGTGGTGAGAAAATTCATCCAGAAGGGCATGCCTTTAGGTTCGGCCGTGGTCTTTCTTCTGGCCGGCCCCATCGTCAATCCCCTGGTCTTTTCCTCAACACTTGTGGCCTACGCCTATTCCTGGGAAACCGCCATTCTGAGAACCCTTACCGGCGCAGCCGTTGCCATCGGTATCGGATTCCTCATCCATTCCGTGATATCGGAAAAAGAAGCCCTGCTGCCGGAGACCCGGCCCCTCAAAAACGGATGCAGCCATTGCGGGTCTTCGGACTGCGGCCATGACCACAGCGACCTGTCCGGCCGGCCCTTCTCTAAGAAACTCATGGCAGCCCTGTCACACGGTGCCCTGGACTTTTACGATATTGCCCGCTTTTTGATCATCGGGGCCTTTATTGCCGCTGCCCTTCAAACTTTTATTCCCCGGCAGGCGTTTTTCTCAGTGGCATCCGGGTCCGTGGCAGCCATTGCCCTGATGATGATTCTGGCCGTTGTACTGAACCTGTGCAGCGAGGCAGATGCCTTTATTGCAGCATCGCTTTCCCCCATCGGCATCCCCTTTACCGCCCAAATGGCTTTTATGGTTTTGGGTCCCATGCTGGATCTCAAACTCATCCTCATGTACATGAGTGTTTTCACCCGGAAGATGATCCTCATCCTTTCCCTGTCCACGCTGACCTTTGTCTTCATGGCAATGCTGTTTATGGAAGGGGCGCTGACATGGCTGTAAAACGACTGCTTCCGGCACTGGTACTGGCGGTCTGGTTTTTTGCACTGGCCTGGCTGATCAGGGATGATCATTTCCAGCTTTTCCTCAAACCGGATTTCAAATGGCTGATCTATACCGGAATGATCATCAGCCTGGTGCTGACCGCAGGCCTCATATCCAAAGGCATATCCCGGATGCCTGTCCCCAAACATGCCTGGATCAAGGGGCTTATCCTTCTTTTGCCCATCGGGTTCATCTTTTCAGCCGGGGAAAATACCCTGGGAGAATACGCCTTGAGCAAACGGGTGATGGTGATCCCCGGGGCCGCTGAAACCCCTTTGAATCCGACCATCACATCACCGGCACCAACACCTGTGGAAAACAAGGTTTCGGAGACCACAAATCAAGAGGAAAATCAATCCCCGGCACCTGTTTCCATCTCCACCCTCATCCGTGAGTTTGACCGGTTCAACGGCATGCCGGTCCAGGTGGAAGGGATGTTTGCCGAGACCATTGACGGCCATGATGAACTGTCCGCCGTATTCAGGTATTTTATCACCTGCTGTGCGGCCGATGCCCAGCCGGTGGGCGTCTTTATCCCCCGGCCTGAAAAATCGGAGCTGAAAAGCGATGACTGGGTTAGGGTGTCGGGCAGGGTGGCCATGCGGCAAATGGACGGTTACGATATAATTTACATGGATCTGGAACACATTGAGGCGGCGGAAAAGCCGGGGAAAAACGCCGCCTACATTTTTAATTAATCCACCCTTTACAGCTTTATCTGATCTGCCCAGGCAAAGAGTTCCGGGGAACCGCCCGTGTGCCAGAAGACGACGGTATGGTTCCTTTTAAACACACCTTTTCGGATCAGATCCATAAGTCCGCCCATGGCCCTGGCCGTATACACAGGTCCCAGCAGAATACCTTCGCTTCTTGCCAGATCCCGGATGGCGTTGAACTCCAGATCCCCCGGAACGGCATATCCCGCCCCTAAATAATCACAATTCAGACCGAAGTCTTCCTCGGTAAATATAAGATCCGATTCCAGCCGTTTTGCGGCGGCATTGGCAATGTCAGTGAGCACCGGCGCAAATGGGTCATCCCCGGTCTTGGTCTGGTCAATACTCATCCCCAGAAGGCGGCCGTCAAAACCTGCCAGCTTTGCCCCCAGGGTCAGGCCGGCCTGGGTGCCGCCGGAACTGGTGGGAAAAACGATGGCATCGGGACGGATGTTCATCTCCCTTAGCTGCGCCGACAGTTCCAGCATGGCCTTCACATAGCCGACGGCACCGACACTGTTGGATCCGCCCACCGGAATCACATAGGGCTTGCTCCCCTTTTGTTCAAGCGCTTTTGCCACACGGTACAATGTGGTGTCCCTGTCCTTGCGATGGCAGTAGTGAAGCTGTGCCCCTAAAATCCTGTCCAGAAGCAGGTTGCCGTTGGGGGTTTCAGGTGGATCCCCGTTTAGCACCAGGTGACAGGAAAGTCCCGCCCTGGCCGCGGCCGCAGCCGTCAGGCGGCAGTGGTTGGACTGGATGCCTCCTGCCGTAACCAGGGTGTCTTTTCCCTGCGCCAAGGCCTCACCCACCAGGAACTCCAGTTTTCTTGTCTTGTTACCGCCCATGGCAAGTGAGGTGAGTTCGTCCCGTTTCATGTAAATTGACGGCCCCCCCACCAGGGCGGAAAAGGATTTGAGATGGTGTACCGGTGTCGGCAGTTCACACAAAGGAAACCGCGGCAGTTTTTCCAGGATCATGACATCTTCCTTTTCTTTTTCTATATAAAAGAACCAAACAAGTTATTGAATTCTTTGACAGTTTGTTGTGGTCACGCCAATGACATTCATACCCATAGGGCAGAAGCTGGGCGGCCCATGGCCGTTAATGGGTCAGTATCATGCTGATAAAACTTTCAGCCCGCTCCGTCTTGGGATTGTCAAAGAATTCATCCGGCTTTCCGGTTTCCACGATTTTGCCCTCATCCATGAACACAACGCGGTCCGCCACTTTTTTGGCAAAACCCATTTCATGGGTGACCACGCACATGGTCATGCCCTCGGAGACAAGATTGACCATAACGTCCAATACCTCGCCGATCATCTCCGGGTCCAGGGCGGAGGTGGGTTCGTCAAAGAGCATGATTTCAGGGCTCATGGCAAGCCCCCTGGCAATGGCAACCCGCTGCTGCTGCCCGCCGGAGAGCTGACCGGGGTATGCACCGCTTTTGTCGGTGAGTCCCACCTGTTCCAGTTTTTCCATGGCAATGGCCTCTGCCTTTTTCCGGCTCATCTTCTTCACATTCACCGGGGCCAGTGTGATGTTCTGAAGCACCGTCATATGGGGATAAAGGTGGAACTGCTGGAAAACAAACCCGATATCCTCACGCAGCCGCGTCAGGTTGACGGTTTTATCATGAACCGGGGTGTTATTGACCACTATTTCCCCTTTCTGAATTTCCTCCAGGCGGTTGATACATCGGATCAGGGTGGATTTGCCCGACCCGGAAGGACCGCAGATCACCAACACCTCACCTCTGGAAATCTCCAGGTTGATATCGTTGAGCACGTGGAGCTTACCGTACCACTTGTGAACATTTTTGAACTCGATCATATTTTCCATGGATTCTTCCTTTTCTTATACTGCCATTCTCCGCTCCAGGTAATTGGAAAGCAGGATCAAGGGATACGAAATCACAAAATAGAGGATCCCCACCAGGCTGAACACCATCAGGCCTTCGGGAATCCGCACCACGGTCACCCAGCCCACACGGGTCAGCTCCATAACCCCGATCACCGACACCACCGAGGTATCTTTTATCAGGAGCACGTACTGGCCCACCAGGGGCGGCAGGATCACCTTCATGGCCTGGGGAAGGATCACCAGGCGAAGCTGCTGGGTCATGGTAAGGCCGGAGGAGGCGGCCGCTTCCCACTGTCCCTTTGGAATCGAGGAAATCCCGCCGGCAACAATTTCGCAGATAAAGGCGGAGCCCATAATGGCCATGGCCAGGAGGGCCGCCGGAAATGCCTCAAGCTGAATGCCCCACTCCGGAAGGATGAAAAAGATAATAAATACCTGAACCACAAAGGGGGTCCCCCGGACAAAGGAGACGTATACCCCGATGAACCATTTCAAAAACCGGTTTTGGCCCGATCTGAAAATCCCCAGGAAAAAGCCCAATACCGTGCAGGTAAACAGGCTGATAAAGGCGATCTGAACCGTCATCCACAGCCCTTTGAGGAAAAAGGGAAATATTTCCATCAACCGGCTGAAATAAAATGCCATCATAATTAGTATGCCTCCCTGAAGATCAGTTTTTTCTGGGACCATTCCGCCAGGGCCTTGAGTACAAAGTAGATGCACATATAGAAAAAGGCCACGGTGAAAAATGCTTCCGTGGGCATGAACCGCTCGGAGGTCATAAGCTGTCCGGAACGGGTGAGTTCCGCTACGGAAATCAGCGACAGAAGAGCCGAATCCTTCACCAGGACGATGGCCTGGCCCAAAAGGGGCGGAATGGTTACCCCCAGGGCCTGGGGCAGGATGATAAACCGCATCCGCTGGACATAGTTCAGGCCGGAGGAAATCCCGGCTTCAAGCTGGCCCTCATCCACGGAGTTGATTCCCGCCCGGATGATTTCGGCAATATAGGCACCGGAGTTGAGCATCAATGCCAGGATACCGGTCTGGATTTCCGGTATTCTCACCCCGAGGGTGGGCAGACCGAAATAAAGAAAATAAATCTGCACCAGAAGCGGTGTGGACCGGATGATTTCGATATAGGCGATGGCCGGATACTTGAGTACGCGTGCCGGTGAAATCCGGCAGGCACAGGCAATGATTCCCGTGCACAGGGCAAGCGCTATGGACACGATGGAAATCAGGAAGGTGGCTCGCAGGCCGGTTAAAAAAAGAGGCAGATATTCAAAGATGACTCTGAAGTTAAAATCAGCCAGCATGGGTAGATCCTTATGGTTGGCAGGGGACACCCGAAGGCGCCCCCCTGATTAGTGAGAACCGTCAGGTATCAGGATCAATGATCTTTCTTCCACTCCGTGCCTTCCAGCCAGTAACTGATATTTTTATCATACTCGCCGTTTTTACGGATGGTGGAAAAGTAAAGGTTGATCCACTGCCACAGGTTCACGGACTCGTGGCGTACGGCAAAGGAAAGCGGGTCCTTGCCCTGTCCCAGACGCTTGTCCAGCAGACGGATGGAGTTGGGGGGGAAATCCGGGAGAACCGTAAGCACCGCCAGGTCATCGTTCACACCGGCGTCAATGTGGCCGGCAATCAGGGCCTGGACGATCATGCGGCCACCGCCTTTGTAGGATTTGAACTTGGCCTTGGGCAGATACTTTTTGGCAATGGTTTCACCGGTGGAACCCAAGAGAACGCCGACGGTAACATCGGGGTTATTGACATCGTCAATGGTCTGGTAGGATTTTTTCGTGCTGGTGAAGATACAGGGCTGAACGTGAATCCAGGGATCGGCGAAGGAGATTTTCAGGGCCCGTTTCAAGGTGGGCGTCATGTCCGCGGCCAGGATATCGGCCTTGCTGGACAGCAGGGCCGGAATCAGGCCGTCCCAGTCAAAGTCCAGGACCTTGAGTTTAACCCCCATGGCATCGGCCATGCCCTTTGTGAAATCAATCATGGAGCCGGCATGCTCACCGTTTTTATCAATAAAGGCATAGGGTGCGGCACCGGATTGAACCGCCACCCGCAGTTCCCCCCGCTTTACGATGTCCGAAAGTGTGCCGGCCGTGCAGACACCTGAAAAGAGTAGAGCTGTCAACAGGGCAAAAACCAGTGATAAAACGCTTTTTTTCTTCATGTCTTTCTCCTTCTTGGGTTAATGTATTCACCGTCAACCGGTCCGGATATGGGGCCACCTTCTAAAAAGGATGGCCATCAATCCAGCACGGTTGTTTTCTCTTCAATCCGTATCCCCCTGTCTTTGAGTTCCGCCATGAACCTATCCACGGGAATGTGTACCAGGGGAGACAACACCCCTTTTTCCGTGATTTCTCCGGATGCGATCATCCGGGCCACGATGGCGGCGGTATATCCCACCCCCTTGCTCATGGCCATGATCCCGGTTTCCAGATCCCTTTCAATAAGCATGGTGGAGGTAAGACGGGTGGGTTTCCCGTCCATGAGGCCCTCAAACACGTTGATCATGGCAGTCAGGTCTTTTTCATCATCCCGGTAGGCGAGCTTGGGGCCGAGAAACTTGTCCAGGAAATCAAAGGGGGTGATCCGGCAGTCAAACCCTTCAACCGGTTCTTCGTCCAGGAAGCCCAAGGCTTTCATGGGACGCCAGAAATCACTCCAGCCCGGCCACCGCAGGGAATAGCGGCCGGTTTCCCGGATGGTTTCCGTCACCCCTAAAAGATCGGTAAAATGAACGGCATCACCGTTGGGGACAGCCTCCAGAGTTCCCAGCCCGGGAAAATCGACACTGTGAATAAACTCAGGATCATGCTGGCGTTCACCGGGAACATCCACCACCCGGCCGTCCCGGATGATGCGGCCGGACCGCTTTGTGGCACTGAGAACCCCGCGCCAGATCCAGGACAATTTATAATTCAGGGGATTGGTGCATGCCGTTTTTTCAGGAAACCCGCCGCAGTAGGAGTTGATAAGAGTAAGGGTATCAAAGCGCCGCCGGGCATCCCCGTAAATAACCAGATCGATACCGGGATCCAGTCCGCACTCGGGCATGATGGCAATACCGGCATCCTTTGCCCTGCGGTCCAGGTCAAAGATATCGTGGGCATAGTTGGTATTCACCACATTCCTGCCGGTTTCCAGGGCCGCCTCGTAAACGTATTGTTTAAAATCCTTGGGCAGCAGGTCAATGACCATGTCCGCCTCGTTGTACAGGTTCACCAGGGCGGTTTTATCCCGGGCATCCAAGGGTACGGTGGATATTTTACGCATGTCGGTGAACGGCCTGATCTGATCCAGGTCGTCAAACCGGATATCCGCACAGATAATTCGGGTGATTTTGGGGTCCAGGGCCAGATCGTAGAGCGTGGTCCGCCCCTGGATACCACAACCGCCAAGAACAAGAATATTCATTGTCACCTCTTTTGTAGGTTAATTGCCGTGCCGATTTTAATGTGCACATAAAGATGTGCGCATGAACCATCAGTTTTCATGGGGTCCGTTCAAGCAACACGGGGTTTATAACTTTTCAGGCGCCCGGTCCCGGTAAACACAACCGCAACGGGCATGCCTGGTTATAGCTTTATGAACAATTGCTCAAATGTGGTTCTTACATGTTGCCGCATCAGGTTGCCCGCCTTTTCCTCGTTCCGGTTTTCAATGGCCCTGATAATTTCCATATGCTGTCTGGGGCCCGTCACCTGGCCCTCTTCAGGCTTTCCGCTGTAGTATTTATCAAAAAAGAAAATATAGGTGTTGGACCGCCAGAAGGCGTGGCGGCAATACTGCTCAAGGTATCTGTTTTTACTGATGCGGGCGATATTCAGGTGGAAATTTTCGTTAACGCTGACATAGGTTCGCTTGGATTCCCGGGTGGCAGGATCTGTGATGGCTTTTTCCTTTTCCACCAGGCGGAGAAGCTGCCGGATCTCGTCTTCGGAGGCATGACGGGCTGCGGAAGATGCAGTCAGTCCCTCAATATGTTCCCTGGCATAAAAAACATTCCTGGCATCTTCGGGGGTGGGAGAGGGAATAAAGCACCCTTTTTTCTTTTTTTTGTCCAGAAACCCTTCTGCCGTAAGTTGTCCCAGGGCGTGACGCACCGGGGTTCTGCTCAATCCCAGTGATTTGGCAAGCTCGGTTTCCAGCAGAAAATCACCGGGTCTGTAGTGATTTTCAAGTATCAGGTTGATGATGGCCTGATATGCAAATTCATCCAGATTGGCTTTTGCCATTGACCCCCTCCAAATTTAAGATTAATGTACACATAAGTTAATTCCAGAGATATTGTCAATGTTTTTTTTCGTTTCATCGGTAAAGGGGGATTTATGGACAAGCCTTTGAAAACAAAACAGAACATCCTTATTATCGGCGGTGGCATCATCGGTCTGGCCTGCGCCCATTACCTGATACGGGACGGACACAAGGTTACCATTTTAGAGCGGGAAAAAATCGGCGGTGCTGCCTCCCACGGCAATTGCGGCCTGCTCTGCTTCAGTGACCTGATTCCCCTGTGTGCCCCGGGAACCATCGTCCAGGAACTGGTCAAAAGCATCAAAGGCATCTCGCCGCTTTATATCAAACCAAGGATGGATCCGGCCCTTTTCATCTGGCTGTCGCGATTTGCCCTCAATTGCAACAAGGGCCGTATGGACCGGGCTGCCGCTGCAAAGTACGCATTCCTTACCTATTCCGCCCGCCTGTTTGACCGGCTCAGGGGTCAGTTTTCCATGGATTGCGATCTTGAAAAAAAGGGATTGCTCATGGTGTATAAAAACAAAAAGGGATTTGATGCCTATGGGCAGACCGACAAATATTTAAGACCCTACGGCATGGGTGCCCGCAAGATTTCCAGGGAAGAACTGCTCCATATGGAACCTTCCCTGAAAGAAGACATTGCCGGCGGATGGCTCAATCCGGCGGACGGGTCACTTAGGCCGGATATGCTGATCACTTCATGGAAGATACATCTGCGCCAAAAAGGGGTGATACTCAAAGAGCATTGCCCGGTGACGGGATTTATTCATTCCGGCCCCCGCAGCACCATCACAGGCGTCAGAACAGATCAAGGCGAATTCAAGGCAGATGCCTTTATCCTGGCTGCCGGGGCCTGGACCCCGCTTACGATGAAGCAGTTGCGCCTTTCCATTCCGGTTCAACCGGGCAAGGGATACAGTATCACCATGGAACGGCCGCATCTTATCCCTTCACGCCCCTGTTCGTTTTCCGAACGCAAGGTTGTGGCCACCCCGTGGAAAAACGGCTACCGCCTGGGGGGCACCATGGAGTTTTCCGGTTACGACAACGGATTTACCAAGGGCCGGCTTTCAAAGATTATAGCAGGCGCCGGGGAATACCTGAAACACCCCATGGGGCACCCGGTGGTGGAGGAATGGACAGGGCTTCGCCCCATGTGCAGCGACGATATGCCGGTGATAGACCGTGCTCCGGGCCGGGATAACCTGATCGTTGCCACGGGCCACGGCATGCTGGGACTGACCCTTGCGCCGGGGACCGGAAAAATCGCAAGTGATATGATCGCCGGACGGACGCCGGACATAGACGTTGCGCCCTTCAGTATGACACGTTTTATTTAGGGGCATCCTCCCCTTGGGCTGAACTGTCCTGGTAAAAGGTGGTCCGGTTCCGGCCGGACTGTTTGGAGTCGTAAAGCGCCTTGTCCGCCTTTCCGATCCAGTCCTGGGGGTCGCAGGCAGGACTTTTGCCGGTCATTTCCGCCACGCCGAAGGACATGGTAACCTGAATATACTTATCTTTCACCGGCCGGCCGGTATCGCTGAGCTGTTGAAACCTGTGGGCTTCTATGGTCTTTCTGATCCGCTCTACGATTTCCATGGTTCTTTTGCCGTCTGTTTCGTCAAAGACCAGGAGGAACTCTTCGCCACCGTATCTGCCGGCGATGTCAAAGTACTCCCGCAGGGATTCGGAGATGATGGCGGCCACTTCCTTTAGGACCAGATCTCCCTGGATGTGGCCGTAGGTGTCATTCACCTTTTTAAAGAAATCAATATCTCCCATGGCAATGCAGGCACAGCTTGAGGGTTTGCGGCGAAACCGTTTCAGGATGCGTTCGGTTTCATGCCTGATTTTACCGGAATTTGCCAGGCCGGTGAGATCGTCGATCTCTGCCTTTTCCTTGAACCGGGTTTTAAGGAGGATGGCGGACAGCATATTGCACATGATATCCATGGCAGAAATTTCAAAGTCATGGAGGCCCGTATCTTTGCCGAAATAATCCCCGCCCACCAGGTAGGCCCCGCCGAAATCCCTGGGGAAATAGACATAGCCCATGATATCGCAGCCCATGCCGGAGACGTTGATATGGGAGGTGCGTTTGGTGGAAAAGGCATTTACCTCGTTGACGTACCGCCTGTCCCTGGCATCCAGGTACAGCCGAAGCTTTCGCCCCTCTTTGAGGTCCATGCGGTGTCCGTCCGGGTCCAGCACCCGGACCACCTCTAAAATCAGCATGTCCTCGATAACGTTGGATACCTTATAGAGGACTGAAATATCAAACAGCAGGGTCTGGCGGATAATTTCAAGGGGGTAGTTAAAGCATTCGTCCGGATCCAGGGTGTCGGGATCTCCGGTATCCTGGTTCTTGAGAAACTCGGTCATATTGCCCAATGCATTGAGGATCAGCCTGGCGTTGGATACATGTTTTTTCACATTTCCTCCTTTTGGGGCAGAATCTGATGCCGGGCCCGCTTACAAAGCGTTATATGAAAGAACCAACCAAGTAAATGAATTCTTTCATGGTTTGTTGTGGCCACGGTGCATGACGTCCATGGGCGGCCCATGGCCGTTAGTTGGAATCAAAGGCAACCTTTCCTTCAAAATCCAGGATAATGATCCGGATGTCAACACCGGGGCCGGCAAACCCTGAGGCTGCTGCCATCATTTTTTTTCCCACGAACTGCAAAAGATCCGGGAATTTGGGATAGATAAATGAAAAGGCGTGGCGGGCCGTATTGGCCGAACGGATATTTTGTGCAAGTGCCTTGTCCCCGGTTTTTTCATCGGCCCACCGGGCAAGGGACTTCAGTGTGAGTTCCGACTTTGCCGCATGGGTGTGCTCAAAGCCCAAGGCCATTTTCACGGCTTTGCCGAAAAATACGGTATAGATAATCTGTGTTACCGGTGCGCCCGGATTCTCATTTTCCGCCAGCACCATATCAATGCCTGCCTTGAAAAAATCCCCGGTCTGGATAAAGGCATCTTCCCTGAATCCGGGAAATAGACCCATGGCGTAACGCTCGCTGCGCCGGCCGGTGGTAAAGACCAGTGAATTGGATCCGTTGGCCCGGGCCACTGAAATGCCGGACCGGATGGTGGCGATATAGGCGTCGTGGGATAAGGGCCTGACGATGCCCGTGGTTCCCAGGATGGAAATGCCGCCAAGGATTCCCAGCCTGGCGTTCAGGGTTTTCTTTGCCAGTTCCTCACCCTTTGGTACGAAAACCTCCACATGTACCTGGTGGCGGAAGGGCATGCAGAGTTGCTGATAGGCCCCATAGACCGCGTCTTCAATCATTGTTTTCGGCCCGGAGTTGATGGCCGGTTCCCCCACAGGCACTTCCAGGCCCGGCTTGGTCACACGGCCCACACCGTCACCGCCGGTGATGGTGATCCCCGGCGGGCTTGCCGCCTTCAGGGTGACCCTGGCACCGATTTCGGCTTTATGGGTGATATCGGGATCGTCTCCGGCATCTTTGATCACCAGGGCCTGGGCACTGGTGGTTGACAGTTCCGTCACCGCTTTTACCGGAATGGTTTTGGCCTCTCCGGTGAGAAAACGGATCTCCACCTGCCGGGGGGTCTGGCAGGTCAGCAGGGTAAGTACTGCGGCTTTTGCCGAAGCCGCTGCTGCAGCGCCTGTGGTAAAACCTGATCTCAGCTTTTTTTTTTCAGACATGATCCCTTATCCTTCGACTGGTCCGGTGCGGGTCTTTTTGTACCGGGCGCAATGGTCCACAAAGCTTGCCGCAGCTTTTGGGTTGCTCCCGAAATGAACGTGGAGATAGGAGCCAAGGGTATTCTCCCGTTGAAATCCTTCCAGGGAGATTTCCTGTCCGGCCCGGGAAGCCACCTCATACACGCTGTCAACCCCGTCCCGGCTGTCCGCACCTTTGGGTGGATTGCCTCCGGAGTCCGGGACGATGGATGAATAATGGAACTCATGCCCCCTGATCCGGGTGCCTGCCGGCCCCAGCAGGGTGTCGGCCTTCAGAGTGACCTCACGGTATCCCAGGGATCGCAGCCGGCCTGACATCTTAATGTCGAAATCAAATATACCGCACATCCGGCCGCCGTCATTGCCGTCCATGTCCGACAGGTTCCGGCACAGGTACATGAATCCCCCGCATTCACCGTAGATGGGCATTCCGTCCAGGCCGGCGCTGCGGACCTGTGCCAGAAGCTCAGGTTTTGCCGACAGCTGCGCCGCGTTGAGTTCGGGATACCCGCCGCCAAAATAGATGCCGTCGATATCCTCGGGCAAGGCGTCCGCAGTCAAAGGTGAAAAATAGACGATTTGGGCACCGCTGCGCTGAAGGATTTCAATGTTGTCCGGGTAGTAAAAGCAAAAGGCCTTATCCCTGGCCACGGCGATTCTGGGAGATCGGCCGGTGGTGGCAGGGTGTATCGGCGCTTCCGTTTCCCTGTCAGCCGTTTCTATTTTTGACACCTCAGATAGCCCGGCAAGCAGCCTGTCCATATCCAGATGGGTATCCACCATGGACACCAGGATATCCAGGGTTTCTTGGGGGATAGGCATTTCATCGGCCGTCACCAGTCCCAGATGGCGTTCGGGCATGACAATCTTTTCATTTTTCGGCAGATAGCCCAGGCAGGGCGTATTGCAATTTTGTTCCACCGCATCCCGAAGATAATGGTAGTGGCGTTCGCTGCCGGCCTGGGCAAAGATCACCCCGGCAAGCTTTAAATCCGGGTCAAAGGTTTCAAATCCTTTTACAATGGCGGCGGCAGACCTGGCCTTTCCTTTGGCGGATACCACCAGGAGCACGGGCAGATCCAGCCATTTGGCCATCTGGGCGGTGGACCCTTTTTCCGACAGGGCGTCATATCCGTCGAACAGCCCCATGACCCCTTCCACCACGGCAACGTCGCTGCCTGCGGATTTTTCGATAAAAAGCGACCGGTTATAGGCCTTGGGAAGCATCCAGGAATCCAGGTTATAGCTCACGGCCCCGGATACCTTTGTGTGGAGGCCGGGATCGATGAAATCCGGTCCCACCTTGAAAGGCGCCACCCCCATGCCTTTGGCCTTCATCCAGGCCTGAATCCCCAGACTGACGGTTGTTTTACCGGTGCCGCTGCCCGTGGCACCTATGACAAAGCCTTTGATGGCAACCCCCTTTTAGTCTTTTGCAAATGCCGCAATGGCCAGGGCATTGACCACGCTGGCCGCAATATTGGAACCGCCTTTCCTCCCCTTGTTGGTGATATAGGGGATATCCAGCTCCATCAACTCATCCTTGGACTCCGCCGCATTGACAAAGCCTACGGGAAATCCCAGGACCAGGGCCGGTGATACTTTTCCGGCACGGATGTGTTCGATGAGCCGCAGCAGGGCCGTGGGGGCATTTCCCACCACATAGATGCCTTGTCCCAGTGTTTCACAGGCCATATCCACGGCTGCCAGGGCCCGGGTGGTGCCGTTTTCTTTGGCCTTCTCCGCCACCTGGGGATCACCGATCAGGCAGTCAACACTGCCGCCGAAGGATTCGATCTCACGCTTGCGGATGCCCACCCGCGCCATGTTGGTGTCCGTCACGATCAGGCAGCCGGACCGGATGGCCTGAATCCCCCGGTTTACGGCATCGGCGTTAAACCGGATGGACTGGATATATTCAAAATCAGCCGAGGTATGGATCATCCGCCGGACCACGGGCCATTCCGCCGCGTTAAATCCATGGTCCCCCGCCTCTTCCTCGATGATCTTAAAACTTAAATCTTCTATTTCCTGTGGTTTCATTTACGCGTCCTTATGTTAGACGTTGAGAGTATCAGCGTTTGATACCATTTTTTCTCAGGTTTTGGCAATCTCAGCGCAAAGACAAATATTTGCGCCCCCCTTATTTTTTGGGTTTTAATCTTTAAATAAAATCTGCTATGTTTCTATTTTTTCTTAACCCCTTGAAGGAGCGTTAGCCGTGGAAGAAAACAATATCATTCGGTTTGCATCGCGTATGGATCAGCTGCCGCCTTATCTGTTCGGCATGATCAACAAAATGAAAATGGAAAAACGGCGAAACGGGGATGATGTCATTGATCTTGGCATGGGAAACCCCATGGACCCGACACCGGACGCAGTGATTGAAAAGCTGGTGGAAGTGGCACAGGATCCCAAGGCGCACAGATATCCCGAAAGCTCCGGCCTGCCCCATCTAAAACAGGAAATTGCCAAATACTACAACCGGCATTACGGCATCAGCCTGGATGCGGAAAAAGAGACCTATTTTACCATCGGTTCCAAAGAGGGGATATCCCATCTGTGCCTGGCCATCATGGGCCCCGGAGATTCCGTGCTGGTGCCTGCCCCGGCCTTTCCCATCCATATCTATGCCGCCGTCATCGCAGGGGCCAATGTCATGAAAATCCCCATAGAACCCGAAGACGGTTTTCTGGACAGGATCGCCCATATCTGCGAATCCTGCTATCCCAGCCCCCGGGTGCTGATGCTCAACTATCCCCACAATCCCACGGGTGTGGTAACGGATAAAAATTTCTTCAAAGAGATCGTTAAACTGGCCAAGCGGTTCAAATTCATGGTCATCAACGATTTTGCCTATGCCAAGATCACCTATGACGACTATGTGGCCCCAAGCTTTCTGGAAGTGGAAGGTGCCAAGGATGTGGGAGTGGAGTTCGGTTCATTTTCCAAATCCTACAACATGGCCGGATGGCGTATCGGCTATTGCGTAGGCAACGAGCAGATCGTATCCGCTCTGGGCAAAATCAAAGGATATTTTGACTATGGAATTTTCTCCGCCATCCAGGTGGCCGGCATCATTGCCCTGCGGGATTGCGACGAGACCATTCCCGAACTCTGCAAGGTATATGAAACCCGGCGGGATGTACTATGTTCCGGCCTGCGGCGCAACGGCTGGGACATTGAGAATCCCAAAGCGGGCATGTTTGTCTGGGCCAAAATCCCCGAACCCTACGCACAGATGGGCGCCATGGAGTTTGCCATCCAGTTGATGAACAAGGGGAACGTGGCCGTGGCACCGGGCACCGGATTTTCAGATGAAGGTGAAGGGTACGTCCGGCTGGCCCTGGTTGAAAACGAGGAACGCCTCCGCCAGGCGGTGCGCCAGATGAAAAAAGCCATGGAGCAGATGACGATCAAGTGATTTTACCGCCCGACCGGTTCAAAATAAAACGGGTCTGATTTTCAATTCAAACAAAAAGGCCTTTTGATTCCATATGTAAATGGATCAAAAGGCTTTTTTGATTTAGGCTGTGCATCAAATTAAAACCTTCCATTTCAGACCGTATGAACCCCAATAGGCCTCCGGGCTGGCAAAAAGCATCTATTTCAATGGAAGATGTATTTATGCTTTTGTGCCTTATGTACTTATTCCACCTGGAAATTGTCACTGGCGTCCGTATTCTTGTCATTCAGGAGAGCCGGAGAATCCGAATTCTTTCCTGCCCCGAAATCCACGGGTGCCACCGGTTCATTCACGATGGGTTTCACCAGGGCGTCAATCATCTGCCAACCGGTATCATCCCACAGGTTGACCCTGCTTTCAGCAGGTCCGTTATACTGAACCGTTCCGATGGGCAACGCCCGGACTTCACCCGGCGTGCCCACAACGTTAATTCCCTCAAAGATGAGGATGCCGTGGCTGCCCTGGCTGCGGGTCCCCTTCTGGGTGATGTACAGGTTCAGCTCCCAGTCCGATGCCCTGTAAATCCAGTCCGGTGTCCCGGAAAAAGAATCCGGCTGCCGGGGCAGCTCCGTTTGAGATGAGGCAGGGGGATCTGTGGGCTGAGTCACCGCAGGTTCCGGTACAGGCTTAGAGGAAGGTTGGGGCAACAGGTCATCAGGGTTTCCACCGGCCCATGCCGTGCTGAACAATCCCATCACCAGAAGCAGTTTCAAAACAGCCCTGACAACTTCCATTCAATCGCCTCCTGACCTTAATTTTGCCAATAGCTAAGGTTTCGGTCAATATGATTTAATCCGGTAGATCACACTAAATGAATTTTACAAATGAAGTCAAGGCCTAGTTCACACAATGCAAATATCTACTTTATGGCGCATTGAATAATTTCAACGGTACGATCCACGGACAGGGTGCCTGTGTTGAGAATCAGGTCGTAGTTGGCAGGGTCGGCGGCATCACAGTTAAAGTAGCGTTTGACAAAGGCTGTCCTGTTGGCATCGGTGCTCACCATCAGTTTCTGGGCATCGTCGAAGTTCATATCCCGGGTATTCTGGATATGTTCCCGGCGCAGGGATTCTGGGGCAACAATCCGGATTTTCAAGGCAGCCGCTTTTTTCAGGGCACAATTGGCCCCCCTGCCCAGAATAATGGCATTGCCGTGTTTGGCAATGGTGTTCAGTATCCTGAGAAGCAACTTTGAATACTCGTCCGGCCAGAGGTGATGCTCGTGAACCAGGTTGGCCACAATGTCATCCACCACATTCATGGCCTTCTCATCCAGGGTTTCCAGGAGAGTCCTGGAGTTTTTGGATGTTTCAATCATGGCTTCCAATATCTCGTTATGAAAGAGATCAAACCCCGTTGCCCGGGCCAGCTTTTCGGCCACCTCCTGGCCCTGGCTGCCGCATTCCCTTGAAATGGTTATGGTTCTAAGGCTTTTGATTTCCGCAGGTGGATTCTGCTTGGACATTTCCCACCGCCGCATCTGTTCATCAATGATTTTGTGGATCGATCGATTCATGGATAACTCCTTTCCCCATTGCCCGGCAGGCGCATGAAATTGGGAGAAGAAAGGCAGGCAACAGGCGTTGATGAATAATATTCATATAATAAATAAAATTCATGATTAAATCAATCCATATGGGAACTTAGGATGCTTTTTAGGGGGCGATCCCCAGATGACGGCGCAACAGCTTGCCCAAAAATTGACGAACCGGCTTCTTACCGGTGATGACCAGATCGTCAATACGGTCCGGGTATTTCGTCAGTCTCCGGCACCCGCCGTCTGTCACAAGGCAGGTATCCGAATGCCTGAACCCGCCGATATCAGGCATATAAACCCCTGGTTCTATGCTGATTACCATGTTTTCAGCCAGGATGTCGCTGCTGCCCCGGGCCACCCAGGGCCCTTCGTGGTTGCCCAGGCCAATGCCGTGCCCGGTGCGGTGAAGCAGGTAATCCTTGTAGCCTTTCTTTTCAAGAAACCCGACCACCGCCTGGTCAATGTCATGGCAGGCGATCCCGGGACGGACCATGGATGTTGCAAGTTCCCGGGCAGCCATCATATCGTGAAAAATGTCACGTTCCTGGGTGTCTGGCCTGTGATGAAAATAGGTGCGTTCCACCTCGGCGGCATAACCGTTGACCCTCAGGTAAGAAATTGCCACGATGGGACCTTTCCCCATCCGGTCATCAATCTCCGGAATCCCGTGGGGCTGGGCACTGAATGGTGCCGGCCATGAGGCGGTCAGAAATGAGGATGCCATGGGATCATAATCGGTATCCCGGATGACCCTGGCCTGAACGGATTTGGACCGCGAAAAGATTTCAACGACAGTGGCGCCGTCGTAACTGGCCTTTATTATTTCCCCCATGCCGAAATCTGCCCAGGATGCGGTCTCTTCAATCATGGCGATTTCCTCCGGTGTTTTGATTTTGCGCATTTCTTCCAGCACCGGGGTGACAATTGTCTCAACACTGTCAGATGTGTCTATTTTTGCCAGTTTTGCAGCCGAGATATCAGGTTCCACACCCAGACTGCGGACCCCGTCGATACAGGATGCCAGCACCTCAGACCATCCTGATCCTTCAGGGGCGGGAAACTCATCATACACCCGGACCTTGCCGATCCCCGCCTTTTCCATATGGGCCGCTTCCAGTTTCGGTACGATGAGGACAGGATCTGACGATGGAAGGATCAGGATAAAAAACGGCCTTTCCTCCGGCACAAAGGTGGCACCGGTCAGATAATAAATCCCTTCGGTGCTGCTTGCCAGAAATGCATCCAGGTTGTCTTCCTTCAAGCGCTCCGCCAAACGCTTCCGCCTGTTTTTATATGATGAAAGAGAAATCATAGCCCGTTTCCTTTATAAAATTCAGTATTTTTAATACTATTAATTATTTTTAATATTCTTAAAATTACAATTTGTCAATCCGGAATCTTTCCGGTATAACCCACCCTATGACAACGCGAAGAGAAAAGTTAAGACAGGCCACTGTGGAGGAAATCAAATCCATTGCCTGGGATCTGCTCGGGCAAAACCAGACGGTCACCATCCACAGCATTACCCGGCAAATGGGGATGACGGCACCGGCCTTCTACACTTATTTTAAAAACAGAGAAGCCCTTATGGCGCAACTGGTGGAGGATGCGCTGGATGCTTTTTACTCGGCCCTGACCGCACCCTTCTCCTCTAAAGAAAAAAAGAACACCGCCACCATAATATTCACCACCTTTATACGCTACCGGCAGTGGGCCGTGGCTAACCCTTCCGCCTTTTCGCTGTTTGCAGGACAGCCGGTTTCAGGGCTGGGAACGGATAACGGTGCTCAAGCCGAACTGGCTGATCGGGGATATAAGCTCTTTTTTAACTTGTTTGACCGGGCTGAAAAGGCAGGGGGGCTCATTCTGCCCAAAGCAGATTTCCCCACTGATTATTCAAAAATGCTGGCAGCGGTAAAAGAAAGACTGGCACTTGATGCCGGTGTTGATCTGATTCACCATGTGATCCAGGTGACCGGCCTGGTGCACGGCCTGATTTCCATGGAATTGTCCCACCGCTTTACCGGTATGATAGAAAATCCGGAACTGCTGTTCGCATCCCAGCTTTCTGATATCCTTGGCCGAACCGGCCTTATCAATAAAATGCTCAGGGCAAACCCGGGCAAAGATGAATTGGCGTGTGCCGTCAGTGAGACGATGAAGCGGCACAACATTCGGATAAAAAACGAATAATTACGGCCTGTTCGATGCGATCCGGATATGCCGCTCACCGCCCGTGCGGGCCTCTTACCCCAGAATCGCCTTTATATCTTCCTTGGGCGTATCGATTTGCATGATATTGAATGCCTCCGTCAGCACCTTCAGTACCCCGGGGGTAAAAAATGCAGGCAATGTGGGACCCAGCCTGATATCCTTAATACCCAGACTCAGCAATGCCAGCAGGACACAAACCGCCTTTTGCTCATACCAGGAAAGAATCAGGGACAGTGGCAGATCATTTATATCCGTATCCAGGGCCTTTGACAGAGCCTGGGCAACACGGACAGCGGAGTAGGCGTCGTTGCACTGCCCCATATCCAGCAGCCTCGGAATGCCCTGGATTTCCCCCATGGATTGATCAAAGAACCGGTATTTTCCGCAGGCAAGGGTCATGATAATGCAATCCCGGGGTACGGCTTCTGCGAACCGCGTGTAATAATTGCGGCCGGGTCTGGCGCCGTCGCACCCGGCAATCAGGAAGAAATGGCGGATCGCCCCGCTTTTGACACAGTCCAGAATCTCGTCCGCCAGACCGGTCACCGTGTTTCTGGCAAATCCCACAGACACCTCGCCCTCCAGATGATCCCGGTCAAACCCCGTCAACGCCAGGGCTCTGTCGATGACCCGGGTAAAATCCCGGTCTTCAATGTGGGGAATATCCGGCCATCCCACCATACCGCAGGTAAACAGATTCTTTTGGTAACTTTTTTGAGGCCGCATCAGGCAGTTGGTGGTCATGAGAACAGCCCCGGGAAAGTCTGCAAACTCTTTGATCTGCTTTTGCCATGCCGTTCCGAACTGGCCGTAAAAATGGTCGTATTTTTTGAGTTCCGGATATCCGTGGGTGCTCAGCATCTCCCCGTGGGTGTAAACATAAATCCCTTTTCCCTGCGTCTGTTTCAGCAGTTCCTCCAAGTCCTTGAGATCGTGGCCTGACACCAGGATGGCCTTGCCTTTTTTGTGTCCCAGGGGTACGCGGGTGGGCACGGGGTGGCCGTAGGTGCGGGTATTGGCCTCGTCAAGCAATTCCATGGCACGGTAGGCTGCTTTTCCGCAGTCAAGGGCCAGCGCCACCCATTCCTCCTTATCCAGATCCGTGCGCCAGAGGGATGCCAGCCCCTTGAATATGTATTTGTAAACCGCTTCGTCTTCAACGCCTAAAATCTGGGCATGGTCGGCATATGCTGCCACCCCTTTGATACCGAACAGCACCGTATGTTTCAGGGAAAGGATGTCCGGATTTTCTGACGGATAAGAGAAAAGGCCCACATCTTCCGCCTGCCGGACCAGTTCTTCATGGGTGGATGCCGGCTCAAAGGAAACAGGCCCTTTAGGAAAACTGACAAACTGTCCCAGTGCCGACACCTTGTCCTTGAGCTGGTCCCGCAATACAACGGACTGCTGGATAAGCTCCACAAACCGCTGGGAATCAAAATCCACATTGGTCAGGGTTGAAAATGCGGCTTTTACAATAAATCTTCCGATATACGGATCTTTTACACCAATCCGCTCCGCTTCTTCCATTACCTGGCTTAGGCCCATGAGGCTGTAGATCAAAAGATCCTGAAGGGCTGCCACTTCCGGACTTTTCCCACACACGCCCATGACGGTGCAGCCCTCTCCTTTTGCCGTTTGTTCACATTGATAACAAAACATGAGATGGTTTACCTTTCTTGCTGGCCCCGTAAAAAGCCCCGGGGAAAAAAATGCTTCAAATCGATTGTCGGAACCAAGGCTTTTTACGGGATCGTTTTACGGATTAGGAGCATTTTTCATCATCCGGGTCATAGGTCTTGGCTTCGGATGAATCAATGGACAGCTTGTCCATGGTCTTCTGCCGTTCTTTTTTTCTCTGGTTCACAAGGTCCTTGCCCTGTTCGTCTTTTTCAAGGCGTCTTTCTTCTTTGGTCATTACATTCACCTCCCTTCTTTTTTCATGGTTGTGGTGTTCTTCTCCCATCCCGGTGTAAAGCGTCTTTACGTCCATACGCCGGAGGCAATTTTCTTCAGGTGTCGCTCCAGGTGAACGATATTGTCCAGTTCCGTGGGGGGCATTTCCACTGGGAGCAGTGCCGGATGGCTGTCCTGCAGGGGCCGGCCCGGTATCACCGCATACTGCGGGGCCCTGTGGTGGACGTTCGCCAGAAAGCCGTAATCCTCAAAACAGGCCTGGGACTTGCTGCAGTTGGCAATAATCAAACCGGTGGTATACCGGGGTAGGGCGTTGAGGCCCAGTTTCACCTGGGCCCTGGTATCAGACACAGGTGAATCGCTTACAACGATGCAGACCGGATAATCTTCCAGGGCAGCCCCCACCTCGTATCCGTCCGGCCCTGTGACCACAGCGATGTCCTTGATACCACTGTCAAGGATCCGGTCGATGCAACGGGTAATGACCGGTTCGTGAAAAAAGGGAAGCAGGTTTTTAGGCCCTGCCTCCGGAAATTGATTCTCGGACGCCAAAAGAACAACGCCGACACTGGTATCCATGTTGCCTCCTTTCCATTAGAGGTTGCGTTCTGACAGGCCCATCTTTTTATATGAAAGAACCACACAACCAGTTGAAATCTTTCATAGTTTGTTGTGGGCACACCGAATAACATTCATGGGCGGCCCATGGCCGTTAATGAAAGTAAGCCAGACTCTCCTTGAACGACTCCTCTATGGGCCCGACCATATCTTCCACCCGGACTTTCATGTCGCTCCAGGACTTGTCGTCCTTGCTGTTCTGCAGATCTTCCACCTTTGTTCGCATATCGTGGAGGACGATCTTCATTTCATCCAGCTTGGCCTTGTACACTTCGGACGGGGCCCCGCCGTTCTGGGTTTCGATGTCATGAATGGTCTGCCCCCATGTTTTCAGCCAGTTGTTCATATAGCTTTCAAATTCCTGTCTGTTCATCTCGGGGAAACTCCTTTAAATATTGTCCTTTAACTGCCGGATCTCCAATCCCAGGCTCACGCACTGCTGTCCGGACATGCACAGCTTTGCGTCCCCGGGTTCCAGAAAGGTGGAAAGGCTTTTGCTGCCTCTTTTCAGCCCCACCCGCCAGCGGTTGTTGGTTTCGTCAAATGCCACATCCACATCAATGCCGCATTCACCGATATCCGGATAAATTTCCTGAATTTTTTTGCACAATTGATCCTTGTCCATTGATTGGTTCTCTTTGTTCATTGGGTGTCTCCTTTTTTTGGGGTCAGTTCTTTTTGGGATGAAGCAGGCCTAAGATCACAAGATCGTTGTCCACCGCGGTTGCCCCGCCTTCCCAGGCGTTTTCCGTTGCGGCATCATATTCGGTTTTTGAGGTGACCTCACCTTTGAGAATAGCCTTTCCCCCGTCCACACGGACATCGATCCGGTCAGAAGATACAAAGGGACTCCACCACAGTTCTTCTTCAATGCTTCGCTTAATTTCCCGGTCGCTTTTCAGGGTAGTACGGGGGGCACGCCCGTATTCGTACCAGGTGTAAGTTTCCAGTTCGGTGACATCTACATAGGGGTTGTAATAATGGGGATACCATCCTTTGCTCACCAGGATGTTGTTTTCCACTGCAAAAATACCGGGCAGGGTACCGGCCACATCTTCGGCCCGAATCTTTTCGAACCCCGTATCCACCCTGCCGTAGAGGGCGGCCACACCGGATCGGACATCGACATGCACCTCATACCCGTCTACATAGGCATCCCGTTCCAGTGCCGCTTCGATACGCTGTTCAAGTTCACTGTCGCTGGGACCGGGTTCCGGTTCCCCGACTTTCAGGTGATTCTTATACCGGTAAACGCCCACGGTGTTGACGGTATCACCGGCCGCCGCCCGGCGGGCCCTGAGGGTATCCACCGTGCCCCTGAGCGTCACGGTACCGTCAGCCACCGTAACCAAAACATTTTCCATGGACACCCGGGGGTCCGTCTTCAATGCCGCGATAACGGCCTGCCGGATCTCTTCGTCTGTTTTAGAGACATACTTGCCCTGCCGTAAATCCGGATCCCTGGCCCAGCGGGCAACATGAAGCTGACCGTCATCAATGGCCTTGACACCCGTTACCCAGGCCACGGCATTGGCCCTGGTTTTTTCTGCGGCACTGCCCACCGTCCCGGAGAGCGTTACCTGTCCGTCATTGACCTTTACACCGATAAGTGCGTGGTCCACCAAAAGATCCCACTTCAATCCTGCCAGGATATCCGCAAGAATATCTTTGTCCCTGCGGTCATCCGGGTAGACCAGGTTGATCTGGTTGTCCAGGGCCTCGACCCCTGCCACGGATTTGGCCACGGTACCGGCCAGTTCCTTTTCCCTGAACGAGTCTGTTTGGCCCCGGAGGGTCACTTCCCGGTCCACAACGCTCACGGCGATATCATAGGACTCTACGGCAGGATCTCCGGCCAAGGCCTGAATCACATCCCTGCGGATTATGGTATCGCTTCGGGTGCCTGCAGGCACAACCCGGATCCGGTTGACCACGGACCGGACCCCTTTTACGGTTTCAGCGATGTTCAGCGACCGTTCTTTTGCCAGTATGTTTTCTGCAACCCCGGTCAGTTCCACCACGCCGTCCCTGCAGCCCACTGCGATGCGGAAGGCCTCCACCACAGGATCGTGAAGCAGTTCTTCCTCCACAGCCGCCGTGATGGTATCGTCGTTCATCCGGGGGGCGGTTAAAGCCGTTCCGGAAAACAAAAATATAAGGATGACGGTGAGTATAACGGTATGGTTTCTATGGGTTATCATGGGTACCTCCTGTGTAAGACTTTAATCGGGTAACCGCCGTCGTAGGACCTTGCCGGGATTACCGTCTTTGGTGGTATCATTGGTAATATCCTCAAATTAGATGTTACTTGTGACCATTTATACCGGATTCTACCCGTGATGCGCTTGCCGGCGTATCCGGCAACCCCTGTATTTTCTTTTTTTCAATCCCCCATACCCTCCTGGGTGGCGGCTGTTTTTCTTGCAAGTTTGTGGGGTCGGGATGGCTCCCATCGGTTGTATGTCGTGGAGATAGGCCTCATGTCTTGATGTCCTTGTTAGACGATCGATCGCCTCTCTCTGTCTGTGCTCTCCGTGGGGCAGGGCTCAAGTGAGTCGTTGGCGCCATGTGGAATCTCATGCGCATC
>MDTD01024948.1_pt1 | contig 25988 bp, 23 predicted proteins | sample 811221 | NCBI WGS metagenome assembly MDTD01 (sample SAMN05326646, study PRJNA326480) | marine metagenome | isolation source: seawater | place: Pacific Ocean: South West | collected 2011 | reverse complement strand
TCAAGACGTCGGATGGAATCAATTATTTCCTCAACCGATCCAGTTCGACCTTCATCTGAACCATTTAGCGAAGACGCCTCCAAAAGACCACATATCATACACGCGGGTATGTTGCTGGAAAAGAGGTGGAGACTGCCAGGCTCATGGTGGGACGGGTCGACTGGGCCGCCATCGAGTGTTGTAATATTGCATGGAAGCCATCCCCCCTGGAGAACTGCGTATGGGAGCGTAGTAGCAGAGATTCTTCAAAATGAGCCCAAGACTGCAATATTCGTAAACACGCCTCTTGGACTAATACCCTACTCTTTGGAAGACCTATCGCCATGGTGTCGCATCGAGGGCAGTGACGATTCCATAGCGGATGATCTCAACTTAACAGAATCTTACATTCGATTAGATCGCTTGGGCTTGGATAAAACCCCTCTCGAATACAGAATGGCATCTGATTCGGATGTTATGATGAGGAACGAGATTAGAGAATGGTTGGATAGGTGTTCTACGGTGGACAGGCTCGCAATCCTTTGTGGGGTGAAACCTTCTGACGGGTGCCAAATAACAGATGGAATGAATGTTAGACGTTCCAAGACAGGGAGACCAGTGAACGTGTTGGCGGACGATCGCCACCTATTCTCGCCCCGATTAAATGACGGCGGGATATCCCTTGCATTGGAAGGCGCCAAGGCCCTCCACTCACTAATGGATACAAGATCGCCCCTTGGATTTTCCAACCATCAGGCGAACAGCCTCCAGACTCACCCCGGCATCGCAAGAGTCACAATCCACTCTGATGCCATACCATTCGTAGGAGCCGGCAGGAATGTCATGCACGGATTTGTAATCGGAGCAGATGAATGGATTACTGTCGGGCAGCCATGCTTGATCGTGGATGAAAGTGGAGATCTCATAGCACATGGAAATTCCAATTCAACCATGCATGAAATGTCAGTACTAAGTAAGGGCGTTGCAGTGCGGGTTAGAGAGGGCGCATTGCCTTGAATGAGAAGATCTTCACAGGGATTGATTGATAGGTTGCTTGAACAATAGACAAACACGTAATGGAGGGCAAGGTGTGAGTGACTCAGTTATCCGGATACGTGGGCTCAGGAAGAAGTATGGTCCACACGTCGCCCTTGACGGTGTTGATTTGGATATAGGCACAGGCGGAGTAGGGATATTGGGGCCAAATGGTTCTGGAAAATCAACTCTGTTCAAGTGTATATTGGGGCTGATAAGAATCACCGAAGGAGGTGGCACAGTTCTTGGAAAGGACATCGTGACCATGGGTCCGCAGATACGCTCTAGAATAGGCTACATGGCGGAATATGATTCTCTAGATCCGGCTCTAACTGCCGTCGATCACGTGAGATACGCCGGAGAACTCCTTGGAATGCGTCCAGACCAAGCAACACAGAGAGCACATGAAGTGCTACAGTATGTTGGTTTGGAAGACCAGCGATATCGCACTATTGATAGCTTCTCGACAGGCATGAGACAGGCTACCAAACTAGCGTGTGCAATTGTCCATGACCCTGAGATACTTTTCTGTGACGAACCCACCAATGGTCTGGATACTTCTGCGAGGCAATTCATGCTTGATACGCTGAGAAGAACCATCTCTGACGGAGGAGGTACTGTGATCATGACCAGTCATGTCATGGAGGATATTCAGGGTGTGTGCGAACGAGTAGTAATGCTTTCCGGGGGAAGGGTTGTTCTGGAAGGTCGTATAGATGAACTAGCACGCCAAATCACCAGGGAAATCGAAATATCCGTCTGGGGCGGGGCCACAAAGCTCGAGGAATGGCTCCTGACAAAAGGACATCGTGTTCGCAGAATGGGGCGTGTAATGAGGGTTGAGATGAAGGGTAATGAGACAATCCCTGCAATTCTTCTTGGGGCTTCTGAGACCAATGCCCAGGTCAGGGTATTGAAGGAGTATGAGCCAGACTTGGAAGACATCTTCCTTCTAATCATGCAACGACTAGGAAAAGAGGCAAAGGGCGCTTCTGCAATTATCGGGGGCCGTGAAGAATGACCGAATCTGATGATGCCGCAACTCTCGGTGAAGCTAGGATAGAGGCAGCCTACGGTTCAGGCGACGGTGACGATGACACATCCGCAACGGTGGCAAGGCCCATGCAAGGCAAGATATTCGAGCAGATATATCGTCCATGGAATGGACCTCTTGGCCCACGATGGGTCAGAAACTATGCAATCTACAGACATCACGTATACGGGATAATATCGAGCACCGGCCACCGTCGCTACCATCCATTCGTAAGGTTGCTACTGCTCGTTGTTATTTTGGGTTCAATGACGCCAATACTCATGTTATTACTCTCTACCATGGTGAGTGATGATGCAACGGGTTTTCTGAATAGGATGTGGGGCGTGAATAGGTACAATTTGTGGGGGAATGTGCTTGGCTATTTCCCGCGTAATCTTTGCATGTGGCCATTGTTGACAGCTCTTGTAGTAGGGGGATTGGTATCTGACGATAGGAGAAATGGGACCAGCGCAATTTACTTCTCGAGACCCGTTTCACGACTCGATTACGCAGCCATGAAATGGCTAAGCGCTGCCTCCGTCCTCGCCATAGTGATCCTTCTAACGTACATGATGTACTATTCCGCAGCTGTTGTGTTCAAAGGGGAGGGTTGGTCGTTCATAGCCGATACGATACCAATTTTCATTGGAGGATTATTGGCCGGAATATTCCTCGTATTCACTTACACCTCGATAGGAATCGCACTTTCAAGCATAAGTACCAGCCGATTTACAGCTTCAATTTCATTCCTCGGATATATTCTCGGCTCCAAACTCGTTGCATGGCTGATAGAGATACAGTTTGATACCACATATGTGTATATGGTTAGCCCATATGACTGTCTGGCACATGTTGGCCAGTGGTTAGTCGGCCTACCATACAACTACGATCACCCTCTCGCACTATCTGCCATATCATTGGCGGCGATGAATGCGGCCTCATTGGCCGTATTCGCAAGCCGCGTGGCATCACTGGAGGTGACTAGAGAATGACGAAAACACCCGCTGTAACTCTAGACCACGTGTCAAAGTGGTATGGGCAGGTCATAGGCATCAATGACGTATCGATTGCAATCGACGGAGGTGTAACAGGCATCCTAGGCATGAATGGCGCAGGGAAATCAACCCTATTCAAACTCCTAATGGGTAGAATCCGGCCGAGTAAGGGATCCGTACGACTCTTTGGAACAAATCCTTGGGACTCAACCGCACCGTATCGAAGAATCGGGTATGTTAGTGAATCAGAGAGGATGTATGACTGGATGACTTCTATCGACTTCGTATCCACTCTCGCTAGGCTCCACGGCATGACTAGGTCAGAAGCCGAATTCCGGGCCGAGCAGGCTCTTTCCTTTGTCGATCTTGGCGATGTTCTGAACAAGGAGATTGGTAAGTATAGCAAGGGCATGCGTCAACGAGTAAAAATCGCAGCTGCTCTAGTCCATGATCCTGACTTGCTCATTCTGGACGAGCCCCTACACGGTTGCGACCCTTTAGCGCGAACTAGCATAATGAATGTGATTAGGGAGATGGGTTCACGTGGCAAGACAGTATTGCTATCGAGCCATATATTGGAAGAGATTGAGAGAATAACCGAGCAGATAGTCATCCTCCATGCAGGTAGGCTCGTTGCACTTGGAAATCTGCATGCAATTAGAGCAATGCTCGACAAGCACCCACACCGAATAATGATACATTGTGAAGATGCGAGAGCCCTTGCATCAAGCTTCATCGACAAACAACCGGTTTATGGTGTTAGATTCCTGGATAATGAGCGCCTCGAGATAATGACCAAAGATCTATCCGAGGCTCATTCTATCTTGCCAGCGCTCATTCTTGAGTCAGGGGTTCCAATACATTCCATCGAGAATCCTGATGATAATCTCGAGTCTCTTCTTGGCTACCTTGTAGGTGATTCAAGATGAGTAGGGAAGGCCAGGTTGACTCCGAAGGAAGGCGCCTTTCTACGACAGTATGGACAGCACTCGATAGAAAAGCAGGCGCAATAATCGAACTCACCGTTAGGCAACTCAAGAACAAGACCTCAACGTGGACTGTAATGGGCGTATCCGTATTGCTGCTCACACTCCTCTCAGCATTCTATGTAGATTCGGTAAGAGAAGGCTTCGAATCAATCGATAATGACGGTGACTCTGTCGATTTCGATGGCGACGGCTACCCTCTTGGACAGGAGATGAAGTATGGATTCAGTGATTATGATCATAGGGAATACCCCGGTGCTGCCCTTTTCATCCCTGAAGGCCAAATTAACTACTGGGGTATACGAGCACACTCTGGAAACCATACTTGGGATGTATATGGGCCCTCTACATTCACAGGCAGTTGGGAAAATATCTCATCCCATTATGCTGAATCTGGCGATGAGTGTCCTGAAATAGTTGGAGAAAACCTAGAAAATCGAGAACCTTACGGATACAGTCCTTTTGCTTGCACCTTTGCCGACAATTCTCTGTATGTCCAATTCTTGAGATTCGATGGAAATGGGACCCTGGCTGTCTCCGAGGGGTGGAGTGCAGAGTATGGCAGAACAACTGAGGCCTACTACGTAGCCCCGGACCCGCCAAGCGCTTACATCGATGAAGATGGATTAGACTGGGACTCTGAAAACCCCTCTGAAAGTCAGGGATTCGATGATGACGGAGACTGTACTCAAGAGGGGTACTACCTGCCCACGGGAAATCAAAATAATGACGAAAACAGAAATGGCGTACCCTGCGACGTAAGATGGATAAGAGGTCCAGACGGCTCTGTGCTGCAGATAACTGCAGATGATTTCGTCGATGAAGATCCGGTTGATTCAGAACTTCTGGGGGAATCTTCCCATAGGTCGTTCATAATCGCCACCGGGAAAATTGCTTTCGCTATGATCATCGGTATTTTCATGCCCCTATTCCTGGCGCTTGGGCTCATTCGGGATGAGAGTGAGAATGGAACCCTGCATTATTTGCTCTCAAAACCAATTCACCGTGGAGAATTCATCGTCTACAGACTCTCGGGGTATCTCATATTCACAGGCGGATTCGTATTCTCGATGTCACTCATTATGGCTGCTGTTACTGTAACTCTCGGTCCGGACGGCAGTAGGCTGGGAGACATCAATGTCTGGTTCGGAATAGGCGTAGTAACTGTGTTATCTCTTGCTGCGTATGGCTCAATCTTCAATGCAATGGGCCTCGCATCCCCGAAATACGGCGTTTATTTCGCGCTGGTGTATGGCGTATACGAGTTTGCAATGGCCGTCATGACATTATTCGGGGCAGATCTAGTTCCGATAATCTCAGTCTCCCACTGGTCCCTCCAAATGATAGATGCAATTGTAATTCTCGCTTGGCCGGATACGATAATGCTTGCCCAGATGGCTACAGCATTCAATCTTGAAAGTGGCCTAGCATTCTTCTGGAACCCCCCTGTACACACTTTCGGAACAGGCTCATCGGGTCTAGCAATGGCTCTCAGTATAGCCGTACTTCTCGCATTCATAACGCTCCCGATACTCATTGGCCAATCCATATTCAATAGGAGGGAGATCGATTGAATGATCAGATGAAAAGATTCGGCGGAGACCTTTCTACCATGTGGCGATTCGACATACTTCCACCTATCAAGAGACTCTCATGGTGGTGGTGGTGGTTCATACTGGTTCTGCCGGACCCGAAACACCCTGAGAGATCGCGACAACTCATGGTGCTCTGGTCAACTAAGGAGACGCCCTCGATAAGGGTGAACAATCACTGGTGGAAGCCCGGTGCCAGGATGGCAATCGATGATCATGGCGGTCATGTCCTGCCCGGAATGGTCTGTGCATGGTGGTATGACGGAGATAAGATGTACGAGCCAGCTCGAATGACCGAATGCCGTATTGCAGCATTAACAGACAAACACCCTGATTGGCCAGGGGAAGGAATGGGTATAGGCGGCGGTACAGTAGTCCCTCTAACAGACGATGACCTATCTTTTGGCATGCTACCCGACTTAAGCAAGATGTGGCTTTCATTCAAGACCGATCAGGAGTCCAACCCCGATCTCCCAAAATCTTTCGAGGCAGAATTGAGTCCTTGGTGGGAACGCCCAAGCAGCGCAACATATGCGAACAATGTCTATGCAATGGGGATGGGATATGATATACTCAGGATACATGCTATGAAGGCCAATGTATCGATAGATGGGGATGTCATTGAAGGCTCAGCATACTTTCAGAAGGTAACTGTGCAAGCCCCTAGCGTACCATGGTTCTGGGGATTCCTGCATTTCGATGACGGGACTTATCTGGATTGGTTCTTACCACACATCTCGGGGTCAATGTCAAAGAAAGATTCCGTACCATGGTCGAAAAGAGATTCGATCAGATGGCCAAGTAATGCTAGGGGTCTGATGCACGACCGTTCCAGGGGCACCACAGAGAAACTCGAGCAAGGATCAATCGAACTCATCCGCCCAGAAGAGCCAAACGCGCTTAGAGACTCAGACGGTTCGATACTTCCAAGATTCAGGATAAGGCTCTATAATGACAGGGTAAACGTAGAACTGCAAGTAAGAGCCACTTCAAGGGCACATTGGACTTTCGATCAACCCACGCGAGGAGGCTTTACTAGCCACCTCACTTACAACGAGTACCCTCTTGAAGTGGAGCATATACTCCTATCTGACGAAGCCGGTGACAGAAATATTTCAGACTTCAAGTGGATACGCGGCAATGCAGAGCACGCTTGGGGAATCCTAAATTGAAATGAACAGTCTGAGACAACCATGGCCATGACCGCGGACCAACTTAACGACGAGGTCAACAGGAAGAAAATACCCACATTGACAGATTCTGAGCAAATACTGTGGATGGGGCACCCAACAGCACGTAGCATGTACGGGAGATACCTGCTCGGAGGCATGATGGCGGGGTTGTACTTGTTTTTCTGGTGGGCAAATATATCTGAAAGACCACAGGGAGAAGGACAGATGGCATTTGTGATCAAGACGCTTCATCTTGGCGCAGATCTTTCAGGCGTCTTCGGCCTCATGTTGATTATGTTGATACTTGCAAAAATAGTTCATTTTTCCAACGGGCCTACATCGGGAAAGTGGACTATCTTATGGGTTATTTTTGCAGCTGTCGCACCGGCTCTCTGGGTCTCCTTTGAGGTGACTCTCAACGTTTCTGGCCTTTTTGGAGACGGCGATTTCCCTCTCCCAAGCTGGAATAATGGCCTCTATTTCTTATTCGCACCCATGTTTGCAGGGACACTAATCGTATTCACGGTGATTTACCAAAGAGCATTCACGTACGCTATAACAGATCGCCGAATACACATGATCAAACGATTCATGTATTTCGATGCGAATAGTCAGAGCATCGGATACGACCGAATCGAGAATCTCATCGTTGAGACTTCAATTACCAGTAGATTGCTTAGATTCGGAACCATACAGATACTAACTGCCTCAGGTCTGAATATTGCATCTGACTCGACTTCTCTAGCAGCAGGAGTGTCCAGCGAAACACCAAATGACGAGCCATCCGGGGGGATAAGGAAAATATTCTCCGGGATTGGCTTATTCCTCTCGTTCAAAAGGACCAGGCCGAAGGCGGTGAATGAGCCCGAGTCATGCATATACGGCATCCACGCCCCTGAGAAGATTCACCTCTTAATCAATCAGACATCTGATGCATTTCGGATGTCGTAAACGACTCTGATGATTTCTCGGGAAAAGGCATATCGTTGATAACCGAAAGCATCTGGGCTGTAGTACGAGGGATTCACATGTCCGAAGAAGATATCGTCACAATAGCTGCACAACACATCACTCGAGGCGATTACATGACGGCAATGTCGATCTTTGAGGAGCATGTAAGCAGTTATCCGGACGACCCTGCTGGATATCACGGCTGGGCAGAAGCAGCAATGTTTGAGATACAAGAAAATGGAAATTTTGATGAAAAAGGGAATGATAGAATAAATGAGGGGAAAGTCCAATCATATCTCAAAAGAGCAGCTGGTTTAGAACCAGAAAATGCTGAGTACCAGGCTGCACTCGCAAACGCCCTTATTGAGTTCGACCGCGTTCCCATGGCTATTAGAGAATTCAAGAAACTGATTGAGCTCGGTAAGAAATCAGAAGATGTCGATGTTTCGTTCCATCTTTATGAAGCTGCCAAACAATTAATCGATTGTATTGATGTTAAGGTCGGTTATGATCGAAGTGAGCAGTTTGCGAGGCAATTTATTCCCGTTGCAATAGAATTCGCCATCCTAGGATTGGGCTTCTCTTCTGTTGAAGAAGCAATGGAGCACTTGGTCGAGGAGTAAATGTGCAGCCCGGCCCAGAAGCCGAGAGCTTCACCCTCGCGGTAGGCTATCACGGTGCAGCGTATAGTGGGTCACAAATACAACCCAATATGCCCACAGTACAGGGCGAAATAAAGGCCATCATCGAGGAATTGAAATGGTCCGAGGACGCAAAAATACGACTGTCATCGAGAACCGATTCGGGTGTAAGCGCAAGAATGAACCTAATTGATCTGGAACTTGAACCATCTCTCATGAAGAACTTGGACGAATCCAGAATCATTAGGGCTATCGGGGATAGGCTATCCCCCCACCTATGCGTATGGGGCGTATCTAGAAGAAAATCTTCCTTGCCAATCCGGTTGGCATCTTCTCGTACCTATCTCTATCGTCTGGATATGATTCATGGATGGAAAAATGATTCAAATCAGGAGATTTTAGAAGAAATATGCTCAATTTTCTCAGGAAAACATGATTTTTCAGCCTTCTCGAGGCCAGATTCTGAAAGATCCCCCATTAGGACCGTGGACGAGTGTGCACTTTGGAGGCGTGAGGATGGCGGAATCATTGGATTTACAGTTACAGCCGAGTCATTTCTGTGGAATCAAGTCAGGAGAATGGCTTCAGCCATTCATGCAGTAAATAACTCAAATTCAAGTGCCGGTGAAATCATGGATGCTCTCAGGAATCCGGGTCGTGCCAGAGATTTAGGTAGAGCCCCGGCCGATGCACTGCTACTCTGGAACATTCATCACAGAGATATCCCGTCTTCGTGGATAGCCCCTCTCCCGGAGTTGCCATTCCACTCGCCCCCGCTCAGTTCAGATCCTAGAAGTATAGCACGTTGGCGCGCTACAGCTTTATCTGAGATACACACACTTCTTGAGTCCGACTGGACTTCTAGGTTCACTTGATATCTAAGAAAACAAGATCTCCATCATTCACGGGGAGCAACTCTCTAAGAAATGAACTCGCAATGATTTCAGCAGTCTCAGTATGCCGTGTAAGGTCGGGAATAAGTATGGCACATTCATGCCAAGAAGAACCATCTTTCGATATTGAGGCTAAGAATGCTGTAGCTCCTCCGAATGAACGCCCTTCCCTTTCGAAACCATTTATCCGATGCGGTTTGACATCTTCCATAGCATCCCCCTCACACAGACCAGCTACAGCCCTCAGACTAGTGTATATTTCCAGATTTTCCTCAATCACTTCGATATTCAAAGTCCCAGGCCATGCAGTCGCACCTAGTACGTCTCTGAACTGATCTTGATAGTGCGGTTGAGACATGAAAACTTGAGCTCTCCCAAGACCACTCGCCACCTTGCCCTGTATTCCTGTTCTTTTCATGACCAAACACCTTCCACATCTGCCCCATAAAATTCTTGCAGTCGCTGTTCTTCGTCGCAATCTCTCTCGGTTACTTAGAAATCAGCGTAGCACCGGTTTCAGTGCGAATAATGAGCCCATCTTTGAGAGTGTGAACGCCCATCACGGCCTCTGTGGTTCCGTCTGGGAAATCCATCACCGAATGCTCGACTAGTATCTCATCATTTTCGTATACGCACCTGGCATCGCGGACAACAACCTTCTCGTTAGCCATCATCAGATTCATCATCTCTACCATCTGCTCCCTTTGCATCGATGTGCCGGTCTGGTGCCTGACGAACTCGTAGTCAGCATGCAACAGGTCAGTGTACATGCCCGCATCTCTCTCATCTAGCGCTTTGGCTATTGTATCGTATAGTGCCATGATGCTCGACTCTAGAACCAACATTTCATTGTTCGTTATTCGTAACTTGATTGGCAATAGCCATTTACTCCCTATTTCATGACAGAGCATGGTAGCAGACCTTTCGTGGATGAAGAACCGATACGAAGAGCTCGTAGAACAGGGCTTAGCGTGGAATCCACCTACCCTTGAGTCTGCCAATGCGCCTAGATGCAACGTCGACGGCTCTGAAATGATCATGTTGTCCGCGAACAACTACCTCAATCTCACAACCCATCCTAAAGTTGTCAAGGCCTCAATAGAGGCGACCAAGAAGTATGGCGCCGGCTCTGGCTCGGTTAGGGCAATAGCCGGGACCTTGGACCTGCACCTGGAAGCTGAGAAGGTAGCCGCTGAATTCAAGGGCGTTGAAGCCTCCTTGATTTATTCGGCAGGATACACCGCTAATGTCGGTCTGATACCCACGCTTGTTAGAGGGTCAAAAGACCTCATCATCTCCGATGAACTGAATCACGGCTCCATAATCGATGGGGTACGTTTGACTAAGGCCCAGAGGTCGGTGTATCCCCACAATGATATGAGCGGTCTTGAGAACGCTTTGAGGGAAGGTAGGTCGGCTGATCGTAAATTGATTATCACCGACGGGGTTTTCAGTATGGATGGCGATATCGCCCCTCTAGATCAGATAGTAGATCTGGCTGAAGACTACGATGCCATGATTATGGTTGATGATTGCCATGGCGAAGGAGTCCTCGGAGAGGGCAGAGGCATAGTAGCACACTTCGGACTCCAGGGTAGAGTAACCGTTGAAGGGGGTTCATACTCCAAAGCATTAGGTGTCCAAGGCGGCATAATCGCAGGATCACAAGATTTGAGAAATCATGCATTGAATCACAGCAGGTCATGGCTCCTCTCGGGAAGTCAACCACCCGGCGTTGCAGCGGCCCAGAAGGCATCCATAGAGGTTCTAAGGGATGAGCCGCAACATGTAGAGAGACTGTGGTCGAATACGAATTATTTCCGAAATGAACTTTCTTCCCTTGGATTTGATACGGGGGTATCCACAACCCCGATTATACCAATTATGTGCGGAGAAAGCAGAGTTGCCCAGCAACTATCGAGAAAATTGAGAGATAGAGGCATAATGGTCGGAGCAATCGTCTTTCCAATGGTTGCAAAAGACAAGGCCAGAGTAAGAACTCAAATGTCATCCGGCCTAACGCGCAAGGACATCGACGAGGTCCTTTCAAAGTTTGAAGAGGTTGGAAGGGAAATCGGACTCATATGACTCGCAACAAAAGAGGGCATTCCATAGGAGAGATTATCACAGACCAATCCCAGCCCCCCTATTATGGGAGATGATGGAGAGCCAATTTTCCAGATTCGAAGTGAGAATATTGACTCAGGGCTAAGGGGCATCCCTGTTGGGACCTGTCAGACCTCATTCGTAGATCCTCTCGAAGGAGTTCACTATGTTGGATACCCTGTCGAAGATTTAGTCGATTTAGAAGAAGAGGACGTCATCTATCTTCTGTTTAACAAGAGACTCCCTACTGACGAGGAAAGCGAGGCATTCAGAGCAGAACTTGCCCATCGTGCAGAGAATATGCCAACAGGGGCTTTACGGGTACTCGAATCCCTCACTCCCGGATCTGGACACCCGATGGATTGGCTATCGATTGGAATACTTGCTCTTGGAGCGTCAGATACAACGGGCGATTTACGAACTGATGCTATGAATCTCATTGCCAGGATGCCTGAGTTGATGGCCAGGATATTTCTTTTGAGAGGCGGCAATGTGCAGGAAACAAGGGATTCCCGTCCACATCTCGGACTTGTAGAGAATTTCACACACATGCTTGGAATAGATGGCGATGAAGCAGAGAGAATGAACAGGGTTCTGAGATTCTTTTTCATACTCCATATGGATCATGGGGGCGGCAATCTTTCGACGTTCTCGGGGAAAGCCGTAGCATCCGGAAGAGCTTCGGTATACGCCTCAATATCTTCTGCAATGAGTGCTTTATCCGGCCCATTGCATGGACGAGCAAATCAGTCATGCCTCGAATTCGTAAAGCGAATTGGGACTAGCAACGAGGAAGAGATTGAAACATTTGTCAGAGGCGAACTAGCCGCAAAGAGACCGATTTACGGCTTCGGGCATGGAGTACTTCGTGCGGAGGATCCACGTGCAAGGTTACTCATCCAACTCGGTGAAGAAATCTGTCCGGATGATTCTGATTTCAAAATTGTCAAATCCCTCCGCAAGGTGGTCCCTCCGATTCTTTCTGAGATACCTAAGATATCCAATCCATTTCCCAATGTGGACATCGCCAGTGGGTCCCTGCTTCAGTCCGTAGGATTCAGAAAACCAGACTACTATACGACATTCTTCGGCTGGTCTAGAGTAGCAGGGATAACTGCACAAATACTTGATGAGCGAAATGCAAGGGGAGGCCGTGGAGTCCCGATTTACAGGCCCAAGTATCTGGCTGAGAACCAGCCACACAGGCGTCTTCAGTCATAGGGTCCCGGGATCTTTGCCAACCCCTCTGTGACCTATCAAACGAGGCGCTTCCCAAGGGAGCGTGTTGACCGTTGATATCCTCTCTAATTCTTCCGTAGTCGTACTCCATGACCAACGCTTCCGCCATCTTCGAACAACGTCCTTACGATCCCCCTCTGAAATTTCATTCCAAGGCATTCGAACCCCTTCAATCTCAGGCATCGTCGCGGGCCTCATACACCTTTCCGCCCCTCCGGGATACTGCAGATTTGAATCCATGGTGTCCGATATACACGATAGCCCTGCATCCAATATACGCGGCTCAATGTCCAAGGGCGTGGGCCAAACATAGACTGGATGCCCCTTTCTTATCTCATTGAAGCGTTGAAGCCCTTTGCCCTTCAATCCAACGGACGTCCCGATTGGGATGTGGCGAGTCCATCCTTCAAGGTACTCCAGGGCAAGTGGGAGCATAGGCGCACCCAATTTTCTTTGCCGAGATAGCATTCGTGGCACAGAAGTAGCGATGAATGACGGGAATGCTGCAGCCCTCTGGATATTCCTCCCGCCCCACTGCCTTAATTTTGGCATGAGTCTAGCGTGACGATAGCCTCCAGAATGAGTTGCTGCTACTTTTGTTATGTATGGGTCGAAGGAGTAGAAAACAGTCGATGAAACAGGAACACTCTCATGCCCGATCATCTGACTCACCTTTTGCATCAGTTCACTCATATGACGTCTCATTGCGGCGCCCCTGAACCATCCGCCACCAGCTCCAGAAGACGGATGCGGCGCCTTCAATTCAAGACAGACGAATCGACCTTCATCGACCCATCTCGATGTGAAATTTTCTTTGGATAAGAGATCCTCAAAACGATCAGAGTGGGCTGCAATCTCGCTATAATCGCTAGATTCAGGATATAGGCCACCAGTAGTTCTCGGATCGTGATGGATTACCACTTCGCCATCAGCTGTTAATCTGAGGTCCATTTCGACCCCATCTGCGTGTTCGATGCCATACAGAAGGGCCTCTATGGAATTCTCCCTCGGCTTCGACCAACCCATAGAACTCACGTACTTAGCGGAAAGCACTAGGGTCATGAAATACACCTTCATCCAAACAGGTTGCAGTGACAACGCTCATACCCTCTAATACGTATTGAAGGCTGAGGCAGCAATATGCGGGAAGTCACCTTAGATCGACAATCAAATCCTGAATCAGTACGTGGTTATGCATTCTATGACTGGGGTAAATCGGCATTTGAGACGTCCGTGACAACTGCGGTACTCCCTGCGTGGTTTGCTTACCTTTTCCTCAAGGCAAATGGCTTGGAGGCCGAGATTCTTGGCCGCAACATGACCTCAGACGCTGTATGGAGCGTTGCAGTTGCGATTGGAGCACTTCTAGTGGCGATTGCAAGCCCATCCCTCGGGGTCATCGCAGATAGGCGAGCAATCAAGATGTGGTGGCTCAGAATACTGACTTATCTCGGAGCAGGTTCAACCATAGCTCTTGCTTTCGCTCCGATACTTGATATCTCTTTGCAGTGGGTTTGGATATTCGTCATGTTCTTGCTAGCTAACATAGGCTTGAACGGTGCAGGGGTATTCTACAATGCATTGTTGCCACATATGGGCACGGACGATGAGATGGATGCGATATCTAACAAGGCATTCGCATACGGCTACTTCGGCGGCGGAATCTTGCTGTTCGTCCACCTTCTTATGATCACATTCATTGTGAATGATTCCGGATCGAATCCTAGCTGGCTCATTCCCTTCGTCATGGCGTCTTCGGGAGCTTGGTGGCTCGGTTTCGCGATGTTGACATTCAAGTACGTGCCCGAACCGGAAATTGAGAATGAGATGGAGAGCCTCGGGATCAGCGAGTCAGCGAAACTCGCATTCAGCGAGTTAAAGAAAACATTCTCCGAATGGCGGAAATTCAAGACTCTGTTCATCTACATGTTCGCCTATTTCTTGTTTATCGATGGAATAAATTCAGTTACTGCACTAGCAGGAATCTACGGCATATCTGTGCTAGGCCTCACAACTGGTGCGCTGATAGCCACAATATTGGTTATACAGTTCGTCGCGGCCCCTTGCGCGCTAGGATTCACAAAATTGGCCGAGGCTACTAGCACTAAATCAGCACTGACAATATCTCTTATCGGCTGGGTTGTCGTTGTAACGGCTGCGCTTTCATTCGCACCGCTGGAACTCTCTGAGCATTCAGAGTATGATTTCCAGTACGATTGGAATGAGGACACATCTGTATATGATATCACGGTCGGGGAAACAGCATTCGCGCTGAAGTTATCTGTAGACGAATCTGAGCAGGACTGGGTTGTGGAGTGGCTCAATGTCATGCCCGTACACATAGATGAGGATTACAAAGATCGAACGATTTACGAATTCAATGATCCGAATCAGGAGTCTGATGAATATAGGACAGCATCCACTTCTGATATCCAATTAATTGAGATGTTCTTCGGGGACTTTTCAGAAACAAGATTCAGCGCGAGCATATCTGGGGGCCCATTGGATGGCCATCTTGCCCTTGGGGACGAACACCCCACTAGTCTTGGGGATGGGTCATTGGACTTCATACCCAAGACAGTCAGGGACAAAGTCTGGCAGCCTCTTGGTTTCAGTGTCATGTACCAATTTCTTCTGCTAGGATGTATGGCTGGGGCCCTATTGGGTGGCTCCCAGGGATTAGCGAGATCCTTATTCGGGCAGATGGTGCCTGAAACCAGAAGCGCGGAATTCTTCGGGTTCTTCGGGTTCTTCGGAAAAGTAGCAGCACTTCTCGGGCCGGCGATTTATGCGTTTATGACAACTATGTATGATAGTCGGGTGGGCGTTGCCAGCCTTTGCCTTCTCATAATAGCGGGAACACTTCTGATGCGCTTGGTGGATGTCGATTCAGGCAGAGAAGACGCCCGCGCAGAAGACTCTAGGAATCGAGGATTAGAGGACTCTGTCTGAGGCGTTAGTAATTCGCTCGAATATGATGGCGATCTCTAGTAAAACGACTACTGGGCCACCGACCAAGAACATGGAAAGAGGGTCAGGAGGAGATAGGAATGCCCCAATCGCCAATGCTGAAAACCATAGGACCGACCTATTCTCTGTGATCGTTTCTGGCAATATTAAGCCAGATCGGATGAGCACGAAAGCAATCAGGGGAACTTGAAATCCGATCGCTGACGCTGTAAGGAGGCCTACAATGAAACCTAGCCATGAGCCGATACGCCATGTTGCATCTAGCCCAGATGAAGTTGAATCGGCAGCAAGGTACTCTAGAAGAAATGGAATCAATATCGAATTCGCATAGAAAAGGCCCAACATCGCCAATGCGACTGATGCTAAACAAACCCCTGCAAGTCTCACAAAACTTCCTTCTTTCACCATCGTCCTCTTGCCTCTGGCAATAATTTCTCTTCCATTCCACGCAAGATCAAAAATCAATGCCAACATTGTAGCCCCAAGAGCGACATGAACTGAAATTCGAAGTTTCAGCAGAATGAGCTCAAGTGGTTGTATGATCACAATGTCAACTCCTTCCGGACGCCATCCTGTATTGTTTGCCGCCCAAGAGATCATTCGATCTGCAAAGGGATATCCGATAATCAGGGCCACAATAAAGAGAGCCGAGAAAATACGGGCCCGACCTTTCAGATGCTCAACCAAAGAGCGCAACTCAGCGCGAGGAATGATGTCCGCCCGTCTCGCCACATCTCTGGAAAGACCTCCTGTCATCTCAAATCACCTTCTTGTAATAATGGACAACAAATCTCCATCGTACAGTCTGTGGTCAAGACCGACTCTTTGCCAGTCGAATTTCGCACTTGGCCCTTTGACTCGCGCGTATCTAAATTTCCTGACGAAGTCTCTGTGTAGCTTAACACAGATTTCCCTGACTGTTGAATCATCCTTTACGATCAATGGCTCCACAAGATCCGCTTCCTGCCCCTGTGGCTTCAGATATATCGACATGAAGCCCAGATTATCGTAGATGAAATCCTTCATTTCTTCGATTCCCTCTCCTGTTTTGGCAGAAACTCTGAGAATCGGCCAATTATCAGGCACCATCGACTCAGCCTTTTCCATGTCTGATTCTGTAGCAAGGTCCACTTTGTTGATTACTACGACAGCACGAGAATAGATCCTGTTACCTGCTAGGGTGTCCACGATATGGTCGTCAGTGGCATCCGATCTCAAAACAACGTTGGCAGATACTATCCCAAATGATCTGATTATGTCTTGAACCTCTCTTTCTGAGAGGTTGGACTGCCCCAGGGTGGAGCGAACTACAACCCCTCCCCTCTCGGTCCTCCTGATGAAAACCTGAGGTTTCGGCTGATTAAGCCGCATCCCAGACTTCCAAAGCTCATGGTCTAGGACATTGAAATGGGATTCTTGAAACGGGTCAAGAACATAGAGCACCATATCAGACGAGCGAATAACATTCAGGATTTCACGACCTCTCCCCTTTCCTTCGCTTGCACCTTTAATCAGCCCTGGAAGATCAAGAATCTGTATTTTCGCTCCTCGGTGTTCCATCAGCCCGGGTATGCACGTCAGAGTCGTGAATGCAAATGCGCCAGCCTCAGATTCGACGCCTGTAAGTTGCGATATCAGGCTAGACTTACCGACAGAAGGGAATCCAACGAGAGCAACACTTGCGTCTCCTGATTTCTTTACTTCAAACCCAGGCGCGCCACCCCCGGATTTAGCCTGAGCCTTCTCTTTACGTTCTTTGAGAGCAGCAATCTTAGCCTTCAACTTCCCGATGTGCCCTTGAGTGGCCTTGTTGTATTTCGTCTTGGAAATCTCCTCTTCAAGAGCCTGAATCTGCTCATCGATAGTTGCCATGGCGACAACCCGTGGTCCCGCCCTCGGTTCTTCAAGACAGCCCATGTGTGGCCCCATCATACAATCAAACGAATCCCCTTCCACGCAGATACAAGCCCAAGATGCCCATAGGCCATTTGATGGTCCCCCGGAAGTCGCCAAGAATCCTAAAAAAGATGCTCTAAAAAGAAATTTTTACCCCTTTCTAGGGAATCGTCACGAGCGGAGGCATCGCCTTGAACGTGAGCCCCTCTATTTCTCAAGAGTCGAATGACCCATTTTCTTTGCCAACGCTCATTCAAAGGAAATCGAATGCCCGGCAATAATTCTCCAGACATGTGCCCGTCCTTGTTTATTCTTGCAGTTCTTTTTCTTAGACGAACTGCCTTTGGGAGGAGCGTCAACTCTTTCTCGCTGTCAAATCCGTGGTGAGCACCCGGATATGAGTGCAAGATAGCATTTGGAAGTTGAGTCATTAGTTCTTCAACCAGGCGAATCGGCGTCCAGTCGTCAACATCACCATGCAGAATCAAAATAGGTGAATCAGACCAATTTTGAATCTCCGGCCGAATATGGGCCGCTGGATAAAATGATAAATGAGCATCGAAATTAGATCCTAGTATATCGACAATAGGGGACCATGCAGAGTATAGGGCAACAGTACCGCCAAGGCTCCAACCTGCAATGCCGATCTTTCCAATTCTGGGGTCACGGGCTAATACCGAACGCGTACTAAACGCATCAACAAGCATCATTGCGTGAGTTACTGAAAGCTGGTCGTCAACAGTCGAATCAATCCCTCTTGAAGCAAATGAGTTCACTTTACAAACCGAAAGCCCAGCATCGATCCAATTCTCTATATGGTCGCTATGGTGAGTAGCCCAACCTTTGCTCCCATGGTGGACAACCACACAACCAAACGGCCCTTCGCCCTCAGGAAGATATAACTCAGCATCAATTGTAATTTGAGGTGTGTATTCCAAACCAGTGAGTATTTGATGAAGCTCAAATGGAGAGCGAGATTGAACTTGTAAACGCTCCATCATAGGCACACCAAAGGCCCAACCCATTTGAAATGAAGTCCAAATGTGGTTCCACCATACAACCAAAGGACTCACCTTCCACGCACACGCATGCCCAAGATTGTTCTGAGGTTAATTGATGGGGATTGCTTCGATACAATCCTCTCAATGAAATCAATCGATCTTTTCTTGAAGATGGAAAGACAGGAAATGCGTGGCAATCGACCTAGTTCATTGGATTCGATTCACAGACCGTTCTCGGTGGATGTCGAAGGAGATCTCCTGGATGCATGGGATTCCTCTTCAAGTGACGCAGAGGGGACTTCGATTCTTGAAATCAAACCAATAGATACCAGATTATCAGCAATTTATTGCGCAGGCTCTTGGGCATGTGTGGCTGAATGGACTTGCTGGGATGCACGTGCGTACCTGTACATCGAACCATACGTCTCAAGAGAGATGTCAATTAACGATTTACTCGATCTAGAATTATGGTTAGACTTGGCCTCAAGCCTATCTAACTTTAGCAGAATGGAGTATGTCGACAAAGTAACTCGGGATTGGATGTCTCGTAGAGACGAACTTGGAGCACCTGTGGAAAGTCGGGATGACCCTCACTTGATGTCTACAATGTCCGCTCACAGATCCACATCGTCGGAACTACACCGCATCGCAACAGCGATCAAGAAAGGATCGTGGAGGTTGATGCTTGGAGTGGAACAGACACCACCTTCCGAATGGCTAATCGACGGCCTAACCTTGAGAGATATAGGGGGGGTCGAATAGTGTCTGATGAGCCGATCACTGAGGCATGTGTCGTATTGGGCCGCTTTCAGCCCGTCCACAGGGGGCATGCATCACTACTGTCTTCTGCTGAAGAGTGGAGAGAAAAGAATGCGCCGAACATGCCTCTAAGAATAGCCATAGGTTCAATCAACAAACCACAGAATCTTGCTAATCCATGGGATGCCGGAGAACGTGAGAAAATGTTGAATTCGAGCCTTAGAGAACTTGGTTTCGATGCAGAGATTGTTGGCATACCTGACATTGATGACCCGCCCAGATGGGTAAATCATGCTGAGTCTTACCATGGCCCATCTGGCGTTTTGATAACTAGCGATCAAGCAACTGCAGACCTATATGCTTCCAGTGGCTGGACCGTCGAATTGATTGATTTAGAGGACAGAACTTCATTAGAAGGCTGGAGAATCCGAGAAACTGCTAGAATGATGTCCACCATAACCGACGAAGAGGCCATCCTCACAGTTTTGAGCCCAACTGTGCAAGTATCCGTGATAGAGGCCATGATCGAAATGGACGCATTTCGAAGACTCGCATTTATGGGAGAAGGCGGAGAACCAGTTGGTTAGTCTGCATCGTAGATGCAAGACCCTTCGCACCGATCTTCTACAAATCCATGGTAGAGGTAGCCGAACGCCATACTGTGGGCAGCCTCAACACCCGCCACCCAGTTGTGCGCGGGATGCGGCTCTTGACCTAGCAGATTCTCCTCAGGAGCATGGCTGAAACCACCATCGAAGTACACACCAATATTGCCTGTGGCGTCCTCTCCGCCCTCTACGACGGGCATGCCGTACGGCAGTATCGAAGAACTGGAAAGAATCGAAGCGTCTGCGTTCCGAAGTGCACGACTAGTCGATATATTGGAAATCTGCAGATCCCCTATGGATCCAATGTACAGCATCTCATAAGGATCAATCCTACCCTCCAAACCGTTCGATAGTGTAGACCACGTGTTAGTATCCGTGGCGTCCCATAGCGATTGAATTATGGAGATAACGACAGCCCTGTCGAGTTGCGACGGATACCCGATTACACTTTCCATCAGATCATCAAACTGATCGTATTGCGTGCATCTCTCGATTTGGTGAGAGAATCCTGCCCCTCCGACCCACAATGCCCCTCGACTGACATCCGGGGAGAGCCCAAGCAAAGACGCCCCTCTGTTCCCTCCAAGTGAGTAGCCAGTGTAGTAAACCTCTGAGGTGTTGACAAGAAGACGTCCATTATCGTCTTGCATCTCAGGCAATTCAGAACAGATTCCTTTGAATGTCCTAATCATTACCACGTGATTGACCATTGCTTGCTGTAACCTGTCTGATTGGTGGGTGAAGTAGTAACCGTCCATTATGCCCATCGAAATACCATCATGATCGTCCGAGCTCCATCCGTAGAAATCTGTAGCCAGCAGGGCTGTTTCGTATATCTCGCCCCACTCTCTGAGGCCACCACTGACATGCCCCTCCCCAGTTCCAAGGAAACCATGCCCGAATACGGTCAAAGCACCAGGCTCAGTTGAGTTGTAAAGGGACATGGGGATGATTAATGTGAACGGCACCTCCCTATTCTCCACAAAGATAGGGTTGTACGAAGAATCCCTCGACAGCATCGTAGGCGGCCGATCTTCCAGCAGATACTGGGGCGCTGTGAATGTGCCTCTCACCCTTCTGTAAATCATACCATCTCCACCGAAGTTATCTTCCACTCCATCAGGATTAATTGTACATCCAAGACCGTCCCCTATTCTCTGCAGAGCGTCATCTCTCATCGACAAGATGGGGCCTATGACCGATTCAACTGATGCTGTGTGAAATGACCATAGAGCCTGGATGTCGCCCCTGTCGACTCCAATTTGATTTTCAGCAACATCGAAGTAGTCGTTGAAAGCAGCCCTCCTGTTTTCGATATCTTCTGCATTGGTTACCTCTCCTTCGATCAGCGCCTTTAGCGCAGCAGAAGGTTGGATAGGGTCACCATTCTGGTCATTCAGGCCGCGTATGACTACCATGTATGCCGTATCATGTTCAAGAGCAGCAGCAGTTCGAAGGTGGACTATGGTCTGCTCGCCCTCTTGGGCCCTTGCATCCAATTCAACCCAATGCGCAACTAAAACATCGTCATCCAAGTTCCATATGATTGTTGCATGATCGGCCTCCATCGATCTTTCAATGTCATACTGGTAAGCGACACCTTGGAGATCCGGCACTTCATCGAAAGTAGCCATAATCTGGCTTGCGGTACTCATCCCATCGAGTTGGTTGATTCTGGGTATCTCCACGGTGTCCACCGAACCTGAGGCGGGAATCGAGCCTGCGGGGTAGTGGACCCTCAATCCCGTGGTGGTTGTGGTATCCTCGACAAGGAATGCATCAGATGGAAACGGGAGCATACAGTGATGCGGATTCAGGTTGTCGCACCCTGCTTGATTCGGTACGATGGTGATAATGGGTGAATTCACATCCTGTACAGGCTCCATGTCGCCCTCTTTCTCATCGGAATAGTCTCCGCAGTCGTCTACACCGTCATTGACACTGCCCATTGGAACTTGGTTTCCATTATCGCAGTCGAACATCCCCTCATCGTTATCGGCGTCTACAGAACCATCCTGGCCCATGCAACCTGCTATGGGCACCAATAGAAACAAAAAAGCAATCGAATATGCACTCAATCTGACGTTCATCCCCACTTGAGACTAGTGATGATATATCAATGGCTGTGAACCTAATGTCCCTGTCAGCACTGGCTGCCACTGCTCTCGTACCCTTCCAAGTGAGATATCAATGAATCAAGTCGTTCAGGGTTAACTCCCAGATCGCTAATGCCTATTCTTGACGAACTGTGCCCGTGGACAATCGTCAATCCATCCGAGCATTCGATATGGACCACAAGATCATCTTCAAATCTAAGGAGCAACGTTGTTTCAACTACGTGGAACGTATCTTTATCTGAATAGACAATTGTGCTTCTGTCTCTTTCAGATACCCACTCTCTGATAGAATCCCCGGCTTCACCCATACTCCCCTCGAATATGACGGGCCCAGCCTCGTCCGTTCTGTGGCTCCATTTCCCGAATCCCGCACAATTAAGAGATTCTTCCTCGCACTCTTCCGGAAGAGTCTGCGAATAATCCGGCTCAGGGGAGATTACCTTTATTGTCGCTATGAGAAATAACCATGACAAGACTACGGCCAATGCTGGAAGCGTCAAGCGCCGAGGGGTAGCGCCCATACTTTCACTCCGAGACCACTACCTTGGCCGGCCTTAGCACACGATCATGAATCATGTACCCTGTCTCGATTATCTGTAACACGCTACCTGAATCAACATCATCTGGCGCTGGGATCGCTGCAATCGCTTCCATTCGGCTGGGGTCGAATACTCCATCCTCGATTGCTATTTCTACGATACCCTCAGATGAAAGAGCGGATCGCATGCTCTCTGCAGTTAGCCTAACTCCTTCAAGAGTCGAATCTGCGGAATCTTTCGATGACTCGATAGCAAGCTCAAGACTCCTTAGGACATCTAGCATCCTCAGTCCAAGTTGGCTTGACGAGTATCTGATTAGATCGGCCCTTTCCCTCGAGGCCCTCGAACGTATATTCGCAATCTCGGCACGAGCATACTGAAGATCACGTTCTAAAGATTCGATACTGGCCTCCGCGTCCTCCTCCATAACGGGAATATTTTCCTCATCATTCGTAATGTCGTCTTCATCTGTCATACTGATAATCCCCCTCTAAAATATGCAATCAATCAACATAGAAATACTCGCCGTCGATTTTCTGCTCCCTATCTTTCCTGCTCCCCGGTTTGTTTATTCTCGGCCTATGCGACTCATGATCCCTTCGAAATGTCACATCAACTTGTTCCAGGAACCGATTCATGCCTTGTCTGAGCGCCATCGGCCCATGAGCATGCCCATGGCTGCCTCCCTCTCCTTCAAAGACAAGAAGTGAATCGCTCACAATATCGATGAAATAGATATCGTGGTCGATGACCATTGCAGCCTTTTCTTTGGAAAGCATGGTTCTTCGAATTGCCTTGGCAGCTTCCATCCTTGCATTCACATCAAGATGTGCGCTTGGCTCATCAAGAAGATACAGATCAGCTTCCCTACCAAGGCATATGGCTATACTCACCGCTTGCAATTCTCCTCCAGATAGGCGTCGAGCGCTTAACTCGACCATTTGGTCAATCTGAAGAGGCCGAATAACCTGCGTATTGAACTCCCCGCTTCTCCAGGTGAGCCCTATCTCGGAATCCAACCATTGGGCTACGCTTCCTTCGAAATCAGTATTAACATGCTGCGGCTTGTACGAAACCGTTGCATCCATTGTGCACCATCCTTGATCTGGTTCAATCTCTCCTGCAATCATCCTCACCATCGTCGTCTTGCCGGTTGCATTTGGCCCCACTACGCCTACAACCTCGGCACTTCTCACGCCCCCTTCTGCTGTTTTCAGGGAGAAACCTCCCATTTTTTTCTCCATGTCCCCCCATTCAAGGATAGTTTCTCCTACTTCTTCGCCGCGTACCCTGCCTCTTAGGAATGAAATAGGCTTGTCTCTTATTCTGACATTTTCTTCCGTCAGGAAACCGTCTAGATAGGCATTTATCGCAGTCCTAGTAGTTCTTGGTGGAGTGAATATGCCATATGCGGCTCGCGCACCATACACCACATGAACAAGATCGCATAGAACATCGAGAATAGCCAGATCATGCTCAATTACGATAATCCTCTTGCCCCTTTCAACAAGATCCTGAATGATTCTAACAACTCTCATGCGTTCATGTATATCGAGATAAGATGATGGCTCGTCGAAGAAGTAGACATCGGCTTCTTTCAGTATGGTTGCACATATGGCGACACGTTGCAACTCACCACCAGATAGTCCTGAGAGTCTTCTGTTCAGTATGTGGCTTATGGCGGTTTTTTCAGCATACCCCTCAAGCTCACCACGATCATCAACTCTTGAAAGAAGACCTCGAACCTCCCCGTCCCAGAGTTTTGGGAGCTTGTCGACGTACTGTGGTTTGACAGCTATGTCAACTCCTGATTCCGAAAGCAGACCTAGATAGTCTCTTAATTCTCCTCGAGGGAACGAACTGAGGACCTCATCCCAATCCTTGTCTGCAATGGCCCAATCCCCTAGATTGGGCCTTATTGCTCCAGATAACAGATTTATGGCAGTCGATTTTCCCATCCCATTCGGTCCAAGAATCCCGACAACTTGCTGTTCACGTGGAGCAGGCAGACGAAAAAGTCTGAATGAGTTCTCACCGTAACTGTGCGTCAGGTCATGATCGAGCTCTTCTGGAAGATTGATGATCTTGACCGCATTACCCGGACAACGTTTCGCGCGATTTAAGCACACTGGGCAGGCAGTTTCCAGAATTCTACATTTGTTCCCTTCAAATTGGATACATTCTCTCCCGCAACTTCCTGCATATTTTTGCAGATAATCGAATGCAGGAGTATTCGGCTTGCATCGTTCTTCAAGCAATACTGCGACACGCATGCACTTTACCCCGGCACCCGCCCCGTGGGCCGACCTTTGAGCCCTTCGTGGTCACCAGTCAGATGGGGAGGAATCGATAACGGAAGTACACCCATGCAGCGAGACCAATCTTCTCGGGCTTGGATAGCTGTACTCTTTCAGAGAATACATCGCCATCATTCTTGTCTATCTTCTTCAATATCGAGTCATAGAAAGCCATCATTGCTGCTGGAGAGTATCTAGATTGCCTGTCCAAGTGTCCAAGGAGGCTCCTAGCAGTGCGCCCATACGACTTTGCACGTTTGATGTAATTTCGGCAGAATCCTGCCCACCCAGGGTGACGCAAAAGACTCGAACCGGCCAGAACATCTTGCTCAGATATGCCATATCTGCGCAACTCGTCCAGAGGCAAGTATATCCGGCCTCTCGCTGAGTCTTCTAAGACGTCCCTCAAGATATTGATCAGCTGCATGTATATGCCCCATGCTTCAGCCTCATCCTTGGCCTCAGGAGCATTGTAGCCATAGATTTCTATACACACAAGGCCAACAGTGGAGGCGACTTTGTAGCAATATTCGTAGAGGTCCTCGAAAGTTCCGAATCGATCCCTGTGCAGATCGTCTTCCATTCCGCTGATCATGTCGTCTAAGAGCGATCTTGGAATCCTGAACTTTTCAACGGTGTCCTTCAGTGCGATGAATATTGGGTCAGTAGAAGTCACAGTTGTGTAGGCTGTTGAGAGCTTCTTCCTGTAATAAAAAAGCTGAGACATTTTGTCATCGTATGCCCCTCTTTCGAGAACAGGCTTACCCATTATTCGCTCTATCTCCGTCCTGTATCCTTTAGATTCGCTACTGTTTTCTGAACCTCCGGGGAATAGGTCGGTATAGTCGCCGTCGGCGATGTCGTCTGCCCTCCTGCAGAAGGCGTAGTATGCGCATATCGATTGCCTAACTTCTTGAGGGAGGTACTTGAACGAATGATAGAAGTTTGCAGCCTCTATTCTAGTCAACTCTTCACAGTACTCGTATGAAGCAGCGATCATTCTTGCAGGCAACTCGCCCTCTTTCCAAATCGCAGCGTCAATGTGCCCAAATGGATTCTTTAGACCTCCCCTTAAGCCAACGACGCCCATGAATTTAGCCCCTTCTCTTAGCGTTTCCAGAGCGGTTATGGAGATTGCACGTGCAGCATCACGGGTGATTGAGACCCTCGATCTAATCG
>MDTD01069638.1_pt1 | contig 25989 bp, 9 predicted proteins | sample 811221 | NCBI WGS metagenome assembly MDTD01 (sample SAMN05326646, study PRJNA326480) | marine metagenome | isolation source: seawater | place: Pacific Ocean: South West | collected 2011 | reverse complement strand
TATCGTTAAAGGTGAGTATATTTGTACGATAGATAATTATCATCAGGATTGTGATGTAATTGACTATGCCACAAGTGAAAATCCAGCTGAACATAAGTCACATAACCTGATTGAATTGAATAATGGACAGTATGCACTGTATCCAAACAATAGAATGCGTATTTTTGACAATAGTTTGACACCTGAAGAACCAAAAATGCCTGATTTTAAGGTTTCAACTGAATATTATAGTGTTGAAAATGGTTTTGAACGACTTGGTATGGGTAGAGAGGACGAATATTTCTGGAAAACAGCAAAAGAACGCAAAAATGAAGAAGAAAAACCAGAAGAAATGTACAAATCACAAGAAGGGCGGCATTTAGACCCTCAATAAATAGCAAAAAAGGAAAAATATGAGCACCGAACACGATTTTTTGGATAATTTGGCAAATCAGCAGCATCAAAAGATGCTGCGTGAGATTTCAAATGATGATTTAACACCAAAAAAGAAAAAACTTCAACAAGAAGGTGAGATTTTTGCTGATGGATACTCTGTTACTGAGACTGTTAGTGATCCTGAACCACTTTACGAATAAAAATGATGAAAATCCTTGATAAATAATACATAATTGCCGTATTGTTGTGCCTTTAGAAAGGATAAGTCAAGGATTTAAAGATATTAGTATGTCTTTTCAGACTAATCCTCTGACAAGTGATCTGATTGCAATGAAAAATGAAAATGCAATCGCAAGATCAGTAAAAAATATCGTTTTTACGAATCCTGGGGAGAAATTCTTCAATCCAAGGTTTGGATCTCGCATTACTGAATCTCTTTTTGAGAATGCTGATGAATTAACTGCAATTGAAATATCAACTCAGATTGAAGAATCAATTAATAGGTATGAACCTAGGGTCAAATTAAGATCTGTAGATGCAAATGCCAATATTGATGGTAATTCATTTGATGTTGTCATTACATATGACATTATAGGAGCTGATATCCCGCCACAACAATTAGAATTCGTATTGCAACCAACAAGGTAAAATGTCACTAGTAAATTTTACAAATTTAGACTTTGAGGAAGTCAAAACTACACTCAAAGAATATTTAAAGTCAAATTCCAATTTTACGGACTATGACTTTGAAGGTTCTAACTTATCAACCATTCTAGATGTATTAGCATACAATACGTACATTACTTCGTATAATGCTAATATGGTAGCAAACGAAGTTTTTATCGATAGTGCAACTTTAAGAGAAAATGTAGTTGCATTAGCAAGAAATATTGGATATACTCCCAGATCAAGAAAAGCAGCAACAACTTCAGTATCGTTTATTGTTAATGCAACTAACATAACACCCAAACCAGCGTCTATAACCCTCCGTAAAGGGACTGTAGCAGCGTCTAGAGGCGTCTTTGGTGGTAGTAGTGGGTCATTCTGCATTTTAGACGATATAACCGTTCCTGTGGTCAATGGGATCGCTGCTTTTAATGAAATTCCTGTTTATGAGGGAACAGTTGTAGAGAAGAACTTTACTTATAGTGCCAGAAACCCTCAGCAAAAGTTTATTTTACCAAATGCAGGGATTGACACTGATTTAATTAGAGTTGGTGTTAAAAACAATGTAGCATCAACAGCAACGGTAAAGTATTCTTTACAAGATAACTTATTTTACATTGGTTCAGATTCAAAAGTTTACTTCTTACAAGAAGTAGCAGATGAAAGATATGAATTATTCTTTGGAGACGGAGTTTTCGGTAAAAAACTTGATGATCAGAACTATGTTACAGTTACTTACTTGGTAACTAATGGAGATGCTGGAAATGGATTCTCTCAATTTGCTTTTAACGGCAGATTGACATATGTAAGAGACGGAATTGAACATACAGTAACAGAGGGTATATCACTCTTAACACCTGAGTTTAGCTCTAGAGGTGGATCAGCAATTGAAGAGGTTGAATCTGTCAGAAAGTATGCACCAAAGGTTTATTCAACTCAAAATCGTGCAGTAACTGCAGATGATTATGAAACACTGATTCCTGCAAAGATATATCCTGATACAGAGTCTATTTCTGTGTTTGGTGGAGAAGAGTTAATCCCTCCACAGTATGGAAAGGTCTTTATTAGTATCAAACCTAGATTTGGAGATTTCCTTCCAAACTTAATTAAAGATAATATCAAACTAAAGTTAAAGAAGTATGCAGTAGCAGGTGTTGTACCTGAAATCTTAGATCTTAAATATCTTTTCCTTGAAGTAAGTTCAAAAGTTTACTATAACACAAATTTAGCGCCATCAGCTGCTGATGTTTCAACAGTAGTTTCTAATAATGCTTCTAAGTACGCCAATTCTACTGAATTAAATAAGTATGGTGCTCGATTTAAGTATAGTAAATTCTTGAAAGTAGTTGACGACAGTCATGAAGCAGTAACTTCAAACATTACTGTTGTAAAGATGAGAAGAGATTTAAGAGTTGTACCTAATACTATTGCAGAGTATCAAATTGGATTTGGTAATCAATTCCACATTGCAAATACAGATGGTTACAACATAAAGTCCAGTGGATTTAGAGTTTTTGGAATTCCTGAAACTGTTTATATTAGTGATGTACCAAATTCGAATGGACTGACTGGATCTCTGTTTTTCTTCACTGTTCCTAATGCAGGATCTCAAAGTCCAACGATCATAAGATCTAATGTAGGAACTGTTGACTATGTAAATGGCATTGTAACCATTAATGCAACGAACATCCTTGCAGGAATGGAAAAAGATGGTCAACAGGTCATAGAAATTCAAGCAACACCGCTATCAAACGATGTTGTCGGATTACAGGACCTTTATTTGCAACTAGATACTAGTAACAGTACGTTCGAAATGGTATCAGACGAAATCGCATCGGGACTTGACCCATCAGCATCAAATTACATTGTTTCTTCTTCGTATGCAGAAGGCAATTTAGTTCGTGTTGGAGGTCCTGCAAGTCTTACAAGCACGGTAGCATCTACAACAGCATCTACAACTACTTCTACTAATAGTTCTTTTGCTGGTGCAACTACAACTTCAGGAACTTCTGGTGGGTCATCAACACCTTCGGGCTCAGGCGGCGGTTACTAATTCAGAGATATAGAAAAAATGGCAGAAACAAGAATCAAGTTTAGCAGCATCGTTAAGAACCAACTTCCAACTTATGTTGAGAATGAGTTCCCTCTTATCTCTGAATTTTTAAAGCAATATTATATTGGTCAGGAGTACAAAAGTGGTCCTGTTGACTTGATACAGAACATTGATCAGTATATAAAGGTTGATGAGCAGACTAGTTTAAATCATTTTGTAACTTTGAGTGGTGATCTTGATGAATTTGCAACAACAATAAATTTAGATCCTGATTCAACAACGGATAAATTTCCAGATTCTTATGGTCTTTTAAAGATAGGTGATGAAGTAATAACTTATACTGGGAAAACTACAACTTCTTTTACTGGATGCCTTAGAGGATTTGTTGGAGTAACTTCATATAAATCGGATTCTAATCCAGGGGAACTTGTCTTTAGTTCTACCTCAGCTGCCGAACATAAAGATGGTGCAACTATTGAAAATTTAAGTTGCCTTTTCTTAAAAGAATTTTTAAACAAAACTAAGATCCAGTTTTTACCAGGATTATCAGATAGACCTCTGTCATCTGATTTGAGTCAGAATGTCTTTATAAAGCAAGCAAAGGATTTTTACACAAGTAAAGGAACAGACGATTCTTATAAGATCTTATTTAAAGCACTCTATGGTGTAAATGTTGAGATAACAAAACCAAGAGATTACCTGTTTACACCTTCAAATGCTAGAAACTTAGTAACTTCTAATTTTTTAGTAGAATCAATTAATGGTGATCCTTCAGACCTAGAAAGTAGAACTATATTTCAAGGAGATAATGATGAAACTTACACTGCAATATATGATATTGAAAAAGTAAATGCAGGAACTGGAAAAACTTTCTATAAACTTTCTTTTGATGATGGATATAATAGAGATTCTAGAGCTCAAGGATCTACTGTAGGTCAATTTAAAGTAGCACCAAAAACGCACATTATTGGAAATGTTTCTGCTGGATCTACTTTTATTGATGTAGATTCTACAATCGGATTTCCAAATTCCGGAGAAATCTATGTAGATTATCCAAATGCACCTGTAAACAAAGTTGGTATTGTTTCTTATACATCTAAAACGATAACACAGTTTTTAGGTTGTAGTAATATTACAGACACTCTAATTGATGGAGATACTTTAAGTACAGAAGATTTTGCCTCTGTCAAACCTTCTGAAGAACCTACTATTGAAGTTCGTATTACTCCTGTATTATCTGGATTTTCAAAGCAAGATGGAATATTTGATTACAAACCAGAAGATAAATTCGATATAAAATCTCTTGGTATTGAAGATGATTCATTTAAATTTAAAAATTGGTTATACAACAATCCAGTTAAATATGCAATTAATAAAATTGAATTAATTAGTAGTGTTTCACCAAAAACTTATAAGTTAACCCTAAACAAAGAAAATTACTTATCTCTTGGAGATTCTGTAAAGATTGAGAATCTAACAGAAACAGAATCTCATGATGCAGAAGTTATTGATATTATCACAGATAAAGTTGTAGTAATTAAAACTACTGGAACTATTAATGTTGCAGCAACTTACACTTTACTAAGACGATTAAGGAAAGCAAAATCTGCAACCATTTCAGGAATTAATAAATTCCATGCAAATGTTCAAAATGTCTACAAAAAACAATATGGAGATTCGCTTTTAGTTGCATCGAACTCCTTACCGTCATTTAAAGATGTACCACTTGTTGCAGCAAAATGCTTTAAAACTTTTAGTGGTACATTTTCTGGAGAAACTTTCACAATAAATGACCATGGATTCTATACTGGAGAATCTGTATATTACACCCCTCAGAGAACTCAAACAACTGTTGAGATTGATGGAGAAGATGTAATTGATACTTCTATTCAATCTTCTTTGTTTGGCGGAGATACTGGTGGTGAAGGAGTATATTATGTTTTCAGAGTAGATAGCAATAATATCAAATTAGCAAAATCGCCAGCTAATTTGTATACATCAAAGTTTGTAAGCGCATCAACAACTACGGTCACTTCTAACACCATTGAGTTGACGGAAACCTCTAATAGAGTTATAGATTCTCAAAGACTTTATAGAGAAGTTTCTACTCCAATTAACAATGATGTTGAAGTCGAAACTGTGCCAGGGGCGACTGGAATTTTAGTTAATGGTGTTGAGGTTTTAAACTATAAGTCAAAAGATATAGTTCATACTGGAAGAATAGAAAAAATTGATGTTGCTTCTCCTGGAAATGGATTTGATGTAATTAATCCACCAGATTTAGTAGTAACAGATTCAGTTGGGTCTGGTGCATCTGGATTCCTTGCAATTAGCGGACAGTTAAGAGAATTACAAATTATTGATAGAGGATTTGATTTCACAGAAACTCCTACCGTTTCAATAACAGGTGGAAACGGGTCTAATGCTAGAGCGTTAGTAAATACAAAATTAATCTCTCACTCAGTAGAATTTTTCTCAGATGTACAATCTGCAAGAGTTTCTATAGGTGCTAATAATTCTACTATTGGATTCTCCACCTATCATAAGTTCAGAAATGGTGAAGAAGTAGTTTATAAACCAAATTCGCAGCAAATTGTTGGTGGATTATCGACTAGTGCAACATATTTTGCCGAAGTTATTGATGCTACCACAATTAAATTGCATGATACTTTAGAGCAAGCAATTGTTGGTATCAATACAGTTGTTCTGTCCTCTCATGGTATTGGAAAACATACTTTAGAATGTGTATCTAGAAAATCTATTATTGACTCAATAAACATCGTTGATAGTGGAACTGGTTATGAGAACAAGAAAAGAACTGTAGCTTCTGCAGGAATTAACACTTCATCTGATATTATTACAGTAGCGAACCATGATTATAAATCTGGTGAAGTATTAAGATACACTGCTGGAGCAAGTGCGATTGGTGGATTAAGTGACGGAACAAATTATTACGCTACAGTAATTGATTCTAACCAATTCAAATTATCTGAAATTGGTCCAGCAACAGATGAAAACTTCTTCTACAGAACAAAGCAATATATTGATTTAACTAGTGGTGGTACTGGAACTCAAATATTCAATTACCCTCCAATATCAGTTACAGTAGAAGGCCCCGTTGGTATAGCAACTGTTACTGGAATTGAATCTAGTGCATACAAAGCTGAAGTTCAACCTATTTTCAGAGGAGAATTAACTTCAGTACACTTATCCAATAGAGGATCTGGATATGGAACTAGTGAGATTATTAACTTTAATAAGTTACCTGATGTAACTGTAACATCTGGAGTAAATGCTCAGGTTAAACCTATTGTTACTGCTGATGGAAGAATTATAGAAGTTATTATTGAAAATGTTGGATCTAATTATACATCTACTCCCAACTTAGAAATAATATCTACAACTGGTATTGGATGTGTTTTAACCCCAATTTTCTCAAATGGAAGACTTAGTGAAGTAAAAGTTATAGAACCAGGAACAGGATATGTTTCTGGAGATGTAAGTATTGAGATAACTCCATCAGAAACAGATTTCTCCTTTATTCCACAAGTACAAAGATGGAGAGTAAATTTATTTGAAAAATTATATAATAATAATTTAATAGGATCTGATGATACCGTTGCACAAAGATCTTTAAGTGATGACTACGGTTTGCAGTGCTATTCATTATATGCACCTAGACCACTGAGAGAAATGGTATACTCGGTTGGTGAAGGTGGCGAAACCTTATACGGAAAACCAGATCTAAAATTAGTTAACTCTCAAGAAACAGAATTTACTGATCACTCTCCAATCCTTGGTTGGGCTTATGATGGAAATCCAATTTATGGTCCATATGGATACACTAATAGTGATGGTGGAGTAGTCACTATGATGAAGTCTAGTTATAGACTTAATACATCTCGTGTTGATGGTCCATCAGTAACTATTTTCCCATTAGGATTCTTTGTAGAGGATTTCACTTATCATGAAAATAATGACGATAGTTATCTTGATAGAAATAATGGAAGATTCTGTGTAACACCAGAATATCCAAATGGAACTTATGCATACTTTGTTACAGTCAATCCCGACAGTATAGAATCTTCTGGATTGTTTGAAAATTATAAAATACCAACATTCCCATATGTTTTAGGAGACAAGTATCATTCTACTCCAAATGAGTTTAACTTTTCAAAATCTTCTAATCAGGATGATTATGATATTGTAGAAAATAATTGGTGCAGAAATACAATCTCATATAATTTGAGAGAAAGTGGTATTGATTATCCTTACATATATTCGCCAAATAATTTATCTCAGACAGGAAAAATTGTATCTACTAATAGAGGAACAGTTTCTAGAGTAGATATCAAGAGTGCTGGAGATAATTATAAAGTTGGAGATACTTTAAACTTCTCTGGAGATGTAACTGGATTTGGAGCAGCTGGAAGAGTTTCTAGACTGAAAGGAAGATCTGTCAATAGTATTAGTGCTGCTATAAGTGAAATATCTAATGTCGAATTTATTCCCTCAACTAAGAAAGGAAGTTATCTTGTAGAGGCAACATCTCCTCATAATTTTGAAAATTTAGATATCGTTAATGTTAGTGGTGTTTCTACAACATCATCAAAAATTGAAGGATTCTACACTGTAGGAGTTTCAAGTGAGAGGTTCGCAATTGTTGGATTGGGCACTATAGGAGTTGCTGTTGGGGATACAAGTATCACTGGATTGGTAACATTCTTCAATGTATCTTCAAGTTTAATTGATTCAAACATTGTACCGAATGATATTCTAGGTATTGGTACAGAACAAGTAAAAGTTTTAAATGTAGATAAAGAAAATTCTAGATTTAGAGTTCTGCGAGAAGTAAATGGTACTGTTGGTTCTATTCATACCATAGGATCAATTCTATCTGAAGTACCAAGAAGATTTGAGATAAATTCTGGATTCAAAACCAGATATGCATTCCAAAAAAATAAAGAAATTTATTTTGAACCACAAGAAACTGTAGGTCTTGGTACTACTGCCGTTGGAATCGGATCAGTATTACAGTTTGATTCCTTTGGATTGAATACTGTTGGTCTTGGAACAACCTTCGGATCTAGTTCTCTTGCAGTTCCAATCAAATCTCTGTACTTCAAAGATCATAATTTACAGACGGGCGATTTACTCACATATTCTCCAAATGGTGGACAGGGTATTGTCTACAATGACAATGGAGAAATTGGTGTAGCTAAAACTCTGACTGATGGACAGCAACTTTTTGTTGCTAAAATTTCAAAAGATTTAATTGGTATTGCAACTCAAAGAGTTGGACTTGGATCTACCGGCGGATTCATTGGAATAGGAAATACAACCACAACATTATTCTTCACTGCACTTGGTACTGGTACAAATCATAGTTTTGCAACTAATTATAGTAATATAACTGGAGATTTAGCAAAACGAACTGTAACTGTTACCACCGATGCAAATCATGGTATTGGTGCAGGACATATTGTTGATATTGATGTTAATCCATCATTTGCAACAACATATGTTGTAAAATATAATGATGAGAACAGAAGAGTACTTGTTGGTATAGAAACTTTCAGTGCTGTAGGAGTTAACAGCACTACCAACACTATTACCATATTGAATCATGGGTATGAAAGCGGAGATAAAGTAATTCACTCTTCAACCGTTCCTTGTCAAGGATTAGAAAATGATAAAATCTATTATATTGTAAAAGTTGATGATAATAACTTCAAATTATCCAACACTTACCATGATTCTACTAAACTGATACCAAGTATTGTTGGTATTTCAAGTGCATCGTTTGGTGAGTTTGGACTTGTCAATCCTTCCATCAAAGCTTTCAGAAGTTCAACCTTAAATTTCGATCTTTCGGATTCTTCCTTAGGATTTGTTCAACAGTCTACTGATTATTCTGCATTCAGACTTAACTTCTATCTGGATGACACATATACTCGTCGTTGGGAAACTGATGGATCATCTTCATCCTTTAGTGTTTCTAGAACAGGAATTCCTGGAACTTCTTCTGCTAATGTATCTGTTTCTATTGGAAATACAACACCTGAAAGGTTGTATTATTGTTTAGATCCGGTTTCTGATGCAAATCTTCCTACTGTAAAATCAGAAATAATAAAAGATTCTGAAATTTTAAATCATAATACTGTAATATCTCAGAATAGTGTTTACAATGGAAATAGAAGAATTTCTATTGCAGGAACTAACTTCTTTACATTTGAATTACCACAAAATCCCGAATCAAATTCATATGTATCAACTTCATCTAGTATAACCTACACAACTGACTGTACTCATACAACTGGACCAATATCTGCAGTAGAGGTTACTAGTGCCGGTAAAAATTATACCACTTTACCTTCAATTGAGTCTATCAATTCTATCGAGGGAGTAAGAGGAGATTTAGTATCGGTTAGTGAAGATATTGGAGTCATTGAAAAAGTAAAAATCAATGATGTTGGATATGATTTCCCAACTGATAGCACACTAAAACCAAGTGCTTCCCTCCCACAAATTATTAATGTTGACTCCTTTGCCAAAGTTGATTTTATCGATATAGTTTCTGGAGGAAAAGGATATTCTGCAGCACCAGAGTTACTTTTCTTTGATGGCAAAACTGGTAATCAAATTACTGATATTTCCACTAGATATTCTTTAGGAGACTCAGAAGTAACTATTTTAAGTAATACTAGAGGGATTAATAATTCCACTCCAACAGTATTACCAATAAAGAATACCAATGGAGTTGGAATTAGTACAGTTGGATTTAATACAGTTACTAAGGATGTGACTGTAACTATGGCAGTTGGATTTAGCACTTCATTCCCATTTGAAGTTGGCGATGAAGTAATGATTGAAAATATTAGTACTGTTGGTGTTGGTACTACTATTAAGGGTTATAATTCAAAAGAGTATGGATACAAATTATTCACTCTTACTGAAGTAACTCCTAATATTGGAGGAATTGGTTCTGTTGCATATAATTTAAGTAACGAATTAAATGAAGGAGAAATTCCAGGAGAATTTGATGTAATTAATTCTGCTGGACAGATAATTGCACAGAAAAACTTCCCAACTTTTGATGTAGTAGTAACCACAAGTGACTACTTCACTGGTGAAAAAGTTACTACCAATGGAAAAGAAGGTATTGTTCAAAGTTGGGATAGACCAACAAAGACTCTTAGAGTTCTCTCTTCTGATAATTTTGTAGAAGGAGAAGTTATAAGAGGCCTTACCTCAGAACTTTCTGGAACTGCTTTAAAAGTAACATCATATGAATCATATTTTGAAACTGATGTTTCTGCTCAAATATTCAGTGGAAATCAAACTGATTCTGGATTCTTAAATGATATCTTACAAAGAGTCCAAGATAATTTCTATTATCAAAACTTCTCATATTCATTGAAGAGTACCATCCCATTTGATGATTGGAATGATGTAATATCTTCAGTAAATCACACTCTTGGATATAAAAAATTCGGTGATCTTCAAATTGAGTCAACAAACTTAGATGGATTGAAAGTTGGTATTTCTACAGAATTGACTGATGTTAGTATTGTAAGTAGTCTCGATGGATTTGTAGATACTAATTGCGTATTTGATTTTGATATTGCTACAGAAAATAATGTAAATCTTTCGGATGGTAGTGTTCTTTCTGATGAGATAATTCTTAATAACAAGATTCTAACAGATTTTACAGAATCATTCGGAAACAGAGTTCTTTCTATTGATGATATCTCTCCACAATTCAATAGCAATCCTAGAGCAACTGCTTTTAGTATACTTGATACATTTAATCTGGATGATGTCAGATTTAGAAAGTATTTCACTTATTTGAAAGATAAGAGATTCACTCAAGAAAGACAAGGTTTAATCGTTGATCTTATTCATGACGGTACTTTCGGATATCTCAACCAATATGCAAGAGTTGAATCTGTATATGATCAAGGATCATTTGACTTCTCAATATCTGGTTCTGATGGCCAGTTATTATTCTTCCCAACTAAGTCAACAATAAATGATTACCATCTCACAGCAATTTCTTATAATTTAAATGACAATTATTTGAGCACAGGATCTACTTCTATTGGAGGCGTATTAATTGATTCGGAGAGCACCATTGTTAACTCTGGTTCTTCTGCAACTATTGTTAGCATTGGTAATACATATCACTCCCTGAAAGTTCTTGTTGAAATCGCTCCAGATGTTAGCAATCCATCTTATGGAAATACTGCAACAATCAATGGAAATGAATTTGAAGCACAAGAACTGAATATCGTCCATGATGGATCTGATGTTTCTATTCTTGAGTATGGTAAGTTAACTACCTCTCCTGGAGGACTTAGTGCAACTGGATTTGGAACATACACTGCATATCTCGATGGATCAAATATTAAGGTTGACTTTAATCCATCTGGAATAGGAACAAACGCTGTAGTTAATGCCATAGTTGTAGGTTTATCTTCAGTATCATCTGGTATTTCAACTCTAGATCTGAAACATGCTAGATTACAGTCCACGACTACAAATATCACATCATCTGGATCTCCAACTGAAAATGTCATCACCGAATATCCAAGTCATTTAGATGTTGCTGAAGACAGATACGATGCTGGATATTTCATGATTCAGGTTCATGATACCACAAATGATCGTTATGAATTCTTAGAATATTTTGTTGTGGATGACCATATTGAAGGAGCAACAACGGGAGAAACCTTTGAAACTGAATGGGCAAATATTCAAACACATTCTGGACTTGGTACTTTTGGATCTAGAGTAATTGCCGACTCTGTTGGACTTGCTGCAACAACTCAAGTTCTGTTTACACCAGTTGCTGGAATTGATGCTACTGTTCATGTATATACAAATGCTCTTAGAATTGAGGATGATTCAAAGGATACAATTAACTTTATCAACGGAACCATAGAAACTGGATCTGGTGATTACACTGGAACTGAAAGAGATATTAAGAGATCGTTCAATTTGACTCACAAGAATGATGAGATTTTTGAAAGAATAGTTACTGGAAGCGGCATTAACACCTCTTCTAATAGCATTACAGTTCCAAATCACTTCTATGTGACAGGAGAGCAAATTGAATATGCTAGCCCAGGTATTGGAAACAGTGGATCCATTGGTATTGGTTTAACTACATTCCCAGTTACTGGAGTTACTACCGCATTACTTCCTACAACTGGAATATTTGCAGTTAAGATTAATGATAATACTATTCAACTTGCTAGAAGTGCGGAAGATGCTCTGAAGTCTATTCCACAAGTCCTTGATTTAACTTCATTTGGTACTCTTGGGGTTGGTGCTGCTCATACATTTACTGCAACGAATCAAAATGCAAAAGTACTCGTTGCTATTGATAATCTGATTCAGTCCCCAATAGTCTCTACGGCGGTTACAACAACCTTAGAGGACGATGTAGTAAGCACAGATAACACTGTTGACTTTACTGGAATCACCTCATTCTTCGGTGGAGATTTGATTAAGGTTGGTGGTGAAATTATGAAGATTGAGGGTGTTGGTATTGGAAGTACAAACAGACTCTCAGTCCGTAGAGGATGGATGGGAACAAATATTCAAACTGGAATTTCTTCTGGTGATCTGGTAACAAAAGTTGTTGGAAATTACAATATTGTTGCTAATACTTTGACATTTAGTGAAGCGCCATTCGGAAATGTTCCAGTTGGATCTCCAACAAATCCCCCAGATCAAAGAGACTATGTTGGAATATCGACTAGTTCTATGTTCCAGGGAAGAAGTTTCATGAGAACGGCTCAGTCGAATACAACTAATGAAACTTACTATAAAAATTACATATTTGACGATCTTTCAGATCAGTTCAACGGAATCAAAAATGAATTTACTTTGAAATCTGATGGAAGTGATATTACTGGAATTAATAACGAAGGTGCAATTGTATTAGTTAATGATATATTCCAGGTTCTCGGAGAGCAAAATAATTACACTCTATCCGAAAGCACTGGTATAACCTCTATCACTTTTGATGGAACTGCTAGAAACATCACTAATGATGTTGGCCTAAGCACCTTCCCAAGAGGTGGAATGTTGGTTTCTGTTGGATCTAGTGCAGGGTTTGGATTACAACCTCTAGTTGCTGCAGGTGGAGAAGCAGTTGTATCTGCTGCAGGTACTATTACTTCTGTATCGATTGGTAATAGTGGTTCTGGTTATAGATCTGGAATACAAACAGACATTAATGTAGTCGTAGAACTTCCAAATGTTAATGGCACTACTTTAGTTCCAATCGGAATTGCTTCTGCTACTGATGGCAATGTAACCTCGGTTGCTATTACAACTGATAGAGTATTCTATGCCCCACGCAGCGTTTCAAATGTACTTTATGATAATGTAACTGGAATTACCACTATTACAACATCAACCGCACATGGATTGTCTGCAAATGAGGTAATTAATGTTTCTGGAATTGCATTCACCTGCAACTATAGTGGATCTGAAGCAGTCAATGTAACTAATGCTCTCTATGACAATGTAACTGGCATTCTGACCGTTACAACTGCTGCACCACACAATCTTAATACATCAGGTCAGAGAAGTGATGTTCTTCTTACTGGATTAGGATTTACTTGTGGATTGGGTCCTGGTACACATGTTTATCCAAGAACAACTGATCCAATTTACTGCGGAGCGAAAGTAACCGCTGTCAATAGTGCAACAGAATTTGAAGTTAATGCTGGCGTTACAACAGTCCCAACATTCTATCAAAGTGGTGGAACTGCACAACCTGCTCTTATTGCACCTAGAGTAAATAATAACTCTGCAAGTGGATTTGATCCAGCATCACAAGGATCAAGTGTTCTCAGAATTATTGATAATACCACTTTTGAAATAAACTCTGGTCTTTCCACTCGCGCACACTTCTATGCAAGATGTGGAACTGTTGCAAAACCACTTGATATCATATTTGACTCTCCACTTTCATATACCAATTTGCCATTAGATTATGTTTCTGGAACAACTGGATTAGGAACAGATGCCACAATCGATGTTGTTGTTGGTCAAGGATCTAGTGTAATTTCTTTTGAAATCAACAACACTGGATATGGTTACGGTAACGGAGAAAGACTAACAGTTTCTGTTGGCGGAACCACTGGAATTCCTACTACATCTTCTTTCATACCTACAGATATATTTGAAATTCAAGTTGAAAAAGTAATCAATGATGAGTTTACTGGATGGTCTGTAGGTGTTTTTGACACATTTGATGATGTTACCAACTTCATTGATGGTACTAGAATCGACTTCCCATTGATCAAGGCTGGTATTCCAGTATCTATTAATAAGTCGAAGGGATCTAAGATTGAACTCGATCAGTTACTCTTAGTATTTGTAAATGAAATACTTCAAAAACCAGGAGACTCATATAAGTTTGTAGGTGGTTCTCAAATAACTTTTGCAGAACCATTGAAGATTGGAGACACTCTCAACATCTGTTTCTATAAGGGAAGTGGAGATGCATTGGATGTTATTGATAGAGAAGTTATTGAAACTCTGAAATATGGAGATGAAGTTACTTTAAACTACAATCCAGATCTGGAACAAAAACCATATCAGCAAGAAGATGCTAGAACAATTAGTTCTATTACGAATGTTGATAAGTGTGAAACTCTTCCATATTTTGGTCCAGGAAATACTACTGACACCACTTTCGAAAGACCACTTACCTGGTGTAGACAAACTCAAGATAAGATTATCAACGGTCAAGAAGTTGGAAAGGATAGGGAAATTTATGAACCCGTCATCAATCCAGTGGCAAATATTATTAGTTCTGTTGGTATTGGTTCAACTACAATCTATGTTGATAGATTGAGACCATTGTTTGATCTTAATAATGAAAATCCACAAGCTACATTTAGAAACACGATTCAAAAAGGAGTAAAATTAGTAAATCCAGTCGTCGTTACTGGAGCAGCGGCAACCGCTGTTGTTTCCTCTGGCGGAACTATTACTTCTATTATGATTGATAATGGTGGTGTTGGATATTCAACAACACCAGATGTAAGTATTGGTGTAGGATCTGTAACCGCAACTGCAGAGGCAACAATCGCCAATGGAGTTGTCACTGGAGTTACTATTACCAATCCTGGAAGTGGATATACAACTACAAATCCACCTTTAGTCTTGATTGGACCTCCTGCAGAGCAAACAGAATTGTGCGATGTCGTACAAAACACTGGATACTCTGGAGATTCTGGAATAATTGTTGGACTTGGAACTACTTCTATTGGTGTTGGTGCAACAGGAATGATGTTCCACTTACACATTCCTCTAGATTCTGAGATGAGAGATGCTAATTTAGTTGGAACTGCAGTAACCTTAAGTGGAATATCCACAGGAGACTACTTTATCGTAAGAAACTCTAATTTGGGAGCAGCATCAACAAGTATAAGTGCTCTTGGAACTGATAATGCTACAGTAGTTGGAATTGGATCGGAGTTCCTTGATAATGTATATGTTGTCAATAAGATGGAACTTGAAACTCAAGTTATTGCTGGAGTTAGCACCAATGTAATTAAGGTTAGTGTAAACACTAATATGGAACCCGATGGAATTACTGGACTTACAACTGGAGCATTCCTTGGCGAATACTCTTGGGGTAAGGTTAACCTAGAGGCTAGAACCAAAGAACTTTCATATCCAGCACACACAATGTCTGGAATAGGAACAAATGGATTGACTGGCATATCTACTTCTTCAAAACTTTATAGAAGCAGATATATTAGGTTCAAAAAATTCGGATGATTTTTCGTAATAAATAAGTAAAAAAGTCCGTCAAAAATGGCTGCCATTATAACTGATCAGGTAAGAATATTAAACGCGAAAAAATTTGTCGCAGGAGTTGCTGATGTTAGCAACTCCTATTATTCTTTTGTCGGACTTCCAAATCCGACAGACTATTCTTCTACATGGAATGAGAATCCCCCTGCACCAAAAGATAATTTTGATCAGGAGAATGATTATTGGAATACAATGATCGCTCTGAAGAGGATTAACTCTACTGATGTAAGACAAGTTATTCCCAAGAGAATCTGGTCTTCGGGTACTACCTATGATATGTACCGACATGATTATAGTAGATCAAATACTGCTCCAGTTTCAGGATCTACTAATTTGTATAATTCAAACTTCTATGTCCTTAATAGCGACTATAGAGTTTATATTTGCCTGCAAAATGGAACAAACCCAGAAAACACTCTTGGTAGACCATCTCTAGATGAACCAACTTTCACAGACTTAGAACCAAAGGCAGCTGGAACTAGTGGTGACGGGTATATTTGGAAATATCTCTATACTATCAAACCAGCAGACATTACCAAATTTGATTCTACAGATTTTATGCCTGTTCCTACAGACTGGAGCACTAGCAATGATACATCTTTAGTTAGAGAAAATGCTGTAGATGGTTCTATTAAAATTGTTACGATAACTAATCGTGGTGCTGACTTAGGAACAGCAAATCAAACATATACTGCAGTTCCTATTCGTGGAGATGGTACAGGAGCACAATGCACCGTTACTATTGATGGAGATTCAAAAATCGGTGAGGTTTCCGTATCTGCTCAAGGATCTGGATATACTTTTGGAACTCTTGATTTTGAAGCTGCTGGAATTCCAGTCGGAACGACCAGACCAACCTTTGATGTCATTATCACTCCACAGGGTGGCCACGGTGCTGATATCTACAGAGAATTGGGTGCATACAGTGTTCTGATGTATTCCAGAATTGAAAGTGACAATGAAAATCCAGATTTTATTACAGGCAATCAATTTGCAAGAATCGGTATCGTAGAAAATCCTCTTTCTCCAGCAGGAGGATCAATCTTAACCGCAGATAAAGCAAGTGCAGTTGTTGCTTTAAAACTGGTTGGAGTTGGATACAGTGAGGCAACTTTTACTTCTGATGCCTTCGTTACTCAAACAGTTGGAACTGGTGTTACTGCAGTTGGTAGAGTTGTAAATTATGATCAAAACACTGGTGTCTTAAAACTTTGGCAAGATAGAACGGTAGCAGGATTTACAACTGCTGGGATTGGAGTTACTAATCCAACATATGGATATGAATTACAAAGTTTCACTGGAACTCCATCTGGAACTGGATCTTTAGCGATTACTCCATCTACAGGGTTACCTTTAAGTATTGATAGTACATTTAGCGATAACAAAACGACGATAAATAATCGTACATATTATCTTGGAATGGATTTCACTACAGGTGTTGCATCCCCAGAGGTAAGACAGCATTCTGGTAATATTATATACGTAGATAATAGACCTTCGATTACAAGATCGTCAAACCAAAAAGAAGACATAAAAGTTATCTTGCAGTTCTAAAGAATTATGCCACAGCAGACGAACCTAAACGTAGCACCATATTTTGACGATTTTGATGCGACGAACGATTACCACAAGGTGCTTTTTAAGCCTGGATACCCAGTTCAGGCAAGAGAATTAACATCTTTACAGTCGATTCTTCAGAATCAGATAGAGAAGTTTGGTCAGCACTTTTTTAAAGAAGGTGCAAAAGTAATTCCTGGTAATACTGGATATTCTCAGTTGTACTACTGTGTGCAACTGGCAAACACTTTTCAGGGAGTTCCTGTTGAGGCATATGCTGATCAATTAGTCGGAACGACTATTACAGGACAAACTTCAGGTGTTACTGCTGTTGTTGATAGTATTCTTCCCTCTGCAGATTCCGAGAGAGGAAACTTAACTCTTTATATTGCATATCAAGGTTCGTCTAAAGCCGATAATACCACTCAGACCTTTAGTTCTGGAGAGTCCCTGACTTGTAATCAAGTTCTATCTTCAGGTCTACTCGGAAATTCTACTATCTCTGCTGGAACTCCATTTGCGAATACCATACCTGCTGATGCAACCGCTACAGGATCAGTATTTCAAATTGAAAACGGAGTTTACTTCATTCGTGGAAATTTTGTAAATGTAGCTAGAGAGTCTTTAGTTTTAGATCAATATACAAATACTCCTAGTTACAGAATTGGTCTCTTTATTTCTGAAGAGATTGTAAATTCAAATACTGATGAATCTTTGAACGATAATTCTCAAGGATTCAATAATTATGGAGCCCCAGGTGCAGATAGACTTAAAATTTCTACAAGTCTGTTTAAAAAATCACTTGATGACTTTAATGATGATAATTTTATTTTATTAGCAACTGTAATCAATGGTGTTCTTCAAACATCTACCAAGAGAGGTAGTTCTAAGGGTAATGGTTATGTTTTCTATGATAATCTGCAAGATATCTTAGCAAGAAGAACATATGATGAAAGTGGTCACTACATTGTTAAACCATTTAATATTTCTATTCTAAACTCTCTTAATAACAATCGCGGAAATAATGGATTGTATGAAGAGGGTCAATTTACCGCTGCTGGATCTACTCCTAGTCCAGATTTAGCGATTTGTAGAGTATCGCCAGGTAAAGCATATGTCAGAGGATATGAAGTTGAAACAATAAGTCCCTCTTTTATTGATGTACCTAAACCAAGGGCAACAAGAACTATTGAAAATACGTTCTTCCCATATAGCACTGGTCCAACACTTAAGTTAAACAGTGTTTATAGATCACCAACTATTGGAGTAGGAAATACTTATATCGTCAGTTTGAGAGACCAAAGAGTTGGATTAAACTCTGAAACAGCACCAGGAAAAGAAATTGGATTTGCCAGAGTATTTGATTTTAGATTAGAATCTGGTTCATATAACTCATCGTTACCACAAGATAATGAATGGGGTATGTCTCTGTACGATATACAACCATTTACAGAGATTACTGTTAATAGTTCTGTTGACTTAGCGATTCCAGCATATGTTGAGGGAAATAGCAGTGGAGCAACTGGATTCTTAAGAAGTCCAGTTAGTGCTGGAACCGCCTTGACAGTATACGATCAAAAAGGCAAATTTATCAAAAATGAAGTTCTTATCTTTAGAAGTGGAATTTCAACGCAAGTATCTACGATAAATCGAGTTGCTACTGCAATCACTTCTCATGGAATTTCTGATGTAAAATCTGTCTATTCTGACACTGGAATAGGACAAGGAGTAGGTGGAAATAATATCGTAGGTCTTAACACATTTACTGCTAATGTTGTACAAACCCCAGCATTAACTGTAGGATCTGCTTCTATTAGTGGTTTCTCTGCAGGAGTCAGTACTGTTACTAGTGCAAATGCACTATTCCCAGGTCAGATAAAAGAGAACAACTTAGTTGAATATTCTGATCCTTCTTCATCCACTGATAAAATTTTAGCAAGAGTTGTGGGCGTCACTGCAACTGAAGTAACCATTGCTGGTGTAACAACTGTCACTGGTGTAGCTAGTGGAAAACTTCCAACAACAGATTTTACTGCTTCTGATTTTAAAGTTGTTACCACAGCATTAGATGCTTCGTCTGATACAACTTTCTATACAGAATTGCCAAATGAAAATATTGCTACAGTAGATCTTACCGATGCTGAGTTAACACTCAGAAAACCATTTACGGTAGATATCACAAATAATCAATTAAGTTCCACCAGTGTACTTACTGCCACGCTTCCAGAAGGAGAAACATATCTTCCATATTCTGACGAAAGATATTCTCTTATCAGATCAGATGGAACAACTGAACCACTGACTAGAAATAACTTTGCATTCTCTGCAAATCTCAGAGAACTTCAAATCAGAGGTTTAGGAGCAGATGACACTGGTGCTCAACTTATTGCCACCGTTAAAAAGACTAATGTAAAATCGAAGAAAAAAGTTAAAGATAGAGTAAAATCTTTAGTAGTTGATAAATCTATTAGTCCAGCTTCTGGAATTGGATCAACTAGTTTAAATGATGGATTAACCTATGGAGATTATCCATTTGGAACTAGAGTTCAGGATAGTGTTATATCATTGAATGTTCCAGATGTTATTGAAATTCATGCAATATATGAAACATCTGATGTTGCGTTAACTGATTCCAACTTTGGTGCTCCAGAGATGGCTCTCACTCAGATGAATGGACCTAGCGCCTCAACAGGTGATATGGTTATTGGAGAATTGATGGTTGGTCAAACAAGTGGTGCAGTTGCAGTATTTGCGGAAATAAAAGACGCAACTACTATCAGATATCTCCCCAAGAACAACTTTAAATTTGTAGAGGGAGAGACAGTTGAATTCCAGGAATCTTCTATTTCTGGTAGAGTAAGTGATTTAGATACAACTTCATTTAATATTTCATCCAATTATACTTTTGGATCTGGACAAAGAGGAACAATCTATAATCATGGATTTATAACCAGAAAGAGTGATTCTGACGCTCCGAAGAATAAAATTAAAGTATATTACAAGGCTGCATCATTTGATCCTACTGATGATGGAGATATTGTTACTGTCGAATCATATAACGACTTTGACTACTCCACTGAAGTTAAGGCAATCAACGGAGTACTGAATACTGATCTTATTGATTTAAGACCAAGAGTTAGCAACTATACAGTATCTGAAGGCTCTAGATCTCCTTTAGAATTCCTTGGAAGATCCTTCAATGCCACAGGAAATTCTGTTCCAAATATTCTTGCGTCTAATGAGACTATTTTCTTAGATTATGCATACTATCAAGGAAGAATTGATAGACTTTATTTACATAAAGACGGAAAACTTCAGATGAAGTTTGGAACTCCTTCGGATGATCCGAAGAGAGCACAACCAGAGTCTCCTGCTAACGCAATTGAACTTGCTACGATAGAATATCCTCCATTCCTTCACAATGTACAGCAAGCGTCTGTTAAATTCTTGAAGTACAAGAGATATCAGATGAAGGATATCAAGAAACTTGAGGATAGAATTAAAAATTTAGAGTATTATACAACTCTTTCTATACTTGAAACAAATACTGCTAATCAATTTATACCTGATGCAAACGGTCTTAATAGATTTAAGTCTGGATTCTTTGTAGACAACTTTACATCATTCTCTACCCAAGATTTGAGACTTGGTAGAAATAATAGTATTGATCAGGTTAACAAGATCCTTAGACCAAAACACAGTACAAACTCATTCTCCTTACAAACAGGTCCTGTCGTAGATGTTGATCCCACAGCAGACAAGAGAACTGCTGTTATAGATGGAACTAATGTTAGAAAGCAAAATGACATCCTCAGTCTTGATTATTCTGATGTCGAGTGGATAACACAAAATTTTGCAACTAGAACTGAGAGTGTAACTCCTTTCTTGATTAGTTTCTGGCAAGGAACAATTGTCTTGACACCTGCTTCTGATAATTGGGTTGATCAAACTAGAGTAGAAGCAAGAACAATTGATACTATTGGTAACTATTCTCAGATCATGTCTGAGGCTGAAGAAAAATATGGTGTTGATCCAGAAACTGGATTTGCTCCTGAAGTATGGAATTCTTGGGAGACAACTTGGTCGGGTACATTTACAACTCAAACTGACACTAGAGAGTCTACTACCACTAGCAGTCGCACATTTGGACGAGGTGGATGGATTAATGGTGGATCAGGTGGACCTGCAGCATGGGTTAGACAGACTACTACTCAACCAATTGAACAGGATGTAACTGATACTATTGAGAGCGGAATTAGGGAAAGAACTGGTACGCAATACGTAGTTACTGAAACTTTTGAGGAAGTTTCTGTTGGTGATAAAGTTCTTAGCACTGAAATTATCGCTAGTGTAAGATCAAGAAATGTTGAATTCTATGCAGCAAACTTAAAACCAAGCACTCGAATTTATGCATTCTTTGATGGTAAAGATGTTTCTAAGTTCTGTGTACCAAAACTAATTGAAATCTCAATGAGTTCTGGCACATTCCAGGTTGGAGAAACAGTTCAAGGACGAGTTATCAATAAAGGTCTTGGTGAAGAAGGTAAGGATACAAATCCTAGCATTAACTTCAGAGTTGCTCAGTCAAATCATAGAAGGGGCGATTATAACTCTCCAACAGAGGTTTATCCAGATAATCCTTATGTTGATGGCGGAACTATTCCCGAAGTTTATTCTTCTACATCGACCACATTGAATGTTGATACATATTCTCTTGCAGATCAACCACAGGGAGATTTCTTTGGATATATCCAGGCAGGAATGAAACTGATTGGACAAACCAGTGGCGCAGAAGCAGAGGTAACAAATGTTCGACTCATCACTGATACATCTTCAGCTCTGTTAGGAAGTTTCTTTATTCCTGATGCATCTAATGGAGACAATCCTAATTTTGCAACTGGAACCAATGTATTCACATTGACAAATGATCCAGATAATGATCAAGATTCTGCTACTACTGTTGGTGAAGAAGCATATCCAACTTCTGGTATTTTAGAGACAGTTCAGGATCAAATTCTTTCAATTAGGAATGCAAAAATTGAACAGAAGAAACTCTTTGAAGACGAACTCGTTAATAGAACTGTCGATACTGAAATTACTGCAACTAGAAACATTGGTCAGGCAAGTACAAGTGAATCTATTGTTGGTTGGTATGATCCCCTGGCACAATCCTTCCTTGTTGATCAGCAGGAAGACCCAGAAGGTGTATTCATAACGAAGTGTGATGTATTCTTCCGTACTAAGGATGATGGAAACACTCCTGTTAGAATGCAAATTAGAACCATGGATAATGGTTTCCCAACTCCTAAGTATTTCGATCTTTCTGAAGTAATTCTTTATCCTGATGATGTTAATACTTCAACTGATGGAACTGTAGCAACTACATTTGAATTTGCTGCTCCAGTTTATCTGGAGGGTGGTAACGAATATGCTATCTGCTTGATTTCAAACTCAACCAAGTATAGTGTTTACATTTCAAGAGTTGGTGAAAATGATATCGTATCAGATGCTTATATTTCTAACCAACCAACACTTGGATCCCTGTTTAAATCTCAAAATGCCTCCACATGGGAAGCAAGTCAGTGGGAAGATCTTAAGTTTACTCTGTATAGAGCAGACTTTGTTGAGTCTGGATCGGTAGATCTTTATAGTCCAGAACTTTCTGAAGGTAATAAGCAAATTGCAACTTTAATGGAAAATCCATTAAATATTACTTCAAAAGAAATTCGTGTTGGATTAGGAACAACTGTTGCAGATAATCGCTATGTTCTTGGTAATACTTTCTATCAAGGAACTTCTGCAAACAGAACTGGACAAGGAGATTTGATTGGAGTTGGTGCTAGTGCCACTGGAACATTATCAGTCACTAATCCAGGTGTTGGTTATACTCCTGCAGATGGATCATTTACTTATACTGGAGTAAACTTGGTTGCGGTTTCTGGAAATGGTTCAGGAGCTACTGCAGATGTTACCATTGAGGATGGAGTTGCCATTGGAGCAACTATCAATAATAATGGTGGTAATGGTTATCAAGTCGGTGATGTGGTTACCATTAGTGCTACTGCACCAGATCCATCTTCATCAGATCCTGCTGGACTGAGTGTTGGAAGAAATGCTAGATTTACATTGTCTGGTATTGGATTTACATCTCAATTAATACTTGGTAATGTCCAAGGTGAATTTACTACTGGAGCGGCTGGAACTATTCGTTTCCTTGATAGCAATGATGTTGATAGAGAACTGAATAGCGTCAACGGTGGAGATGTTACTATTCCATCTAATGGAATAGTAGAAGTTTCTGATGGACTTCACATTAAAGTCAATCATGTTAATCATGGAATGAATTTTGACGACAACTTCGTAAGAATATTTGGTGTTCTTCCTGATGTTAAACCTACCAAATTGACTGCTGCATATGATAAGTCATCTACAGATCCAATTCAGGTAAGTGCTGGTACAGGAGATACATTCTCTACCTTTGAAGGTGTTGGTGTTGGTTTAACTAACACTGGATTACTCTTAATTGGCGAAGAAGTCATTGAATACACTAGCACAACATCATCGACCATCGGAGGAAATATTTCCAGAGGAGTAACTCCAAAATCGTATCCTATAGACACCCCAGTTTATAAGTATGAACTTGCTGGAGTAAGTCTTGCCAGAATTAATGGAACTCATGATCTAAATGACGTAACTATTCCAAATCCAATTACATTAGATTCTTATCATATCAAACTTGATATGTCTCAAAAACTTGGAACTCTTGGTATTAATAATAATGCCGACAGATCTACTGGAGTAGGATTCCCCAAACTGTTCCTCAATAGATCGAAGTCTACTGGTGGAGATAATGTCAAGGGCAGTAAGAATATTGCTTTTGAGATTATTAAACCATCCATACACAATATCACTGTTGAAGGAACCACTTTATCTGGTCAAATAAGAACAGTTACCACTCAAAGTATTAGTGGTAATGAAATTCCATATGTAAATGCGGGATTTGAAGATGTTACTCTTAATACAAATAATTTCCTTGATTCTCCAAGAGCAGTCTTCTCTAAAGTAAATGAAGATCGTAAGTTAAATGCGATTGAAGGTAATAAGTCCATGCAAATGAGACTTTTCCTTGGAACGACTAATACTAAGTTAACTCCACAAATTGAACTTCAGAGATGTAGTGTCTATGCTGTATCTAATAGAGTTAACTCGGAGGTTACTGATTATGCTACAGATCCTAGAGTAAATTCACTCTTTAATGATCCTAGCGCATGTCAGTATGTCTCCAAAGAAGTAACTCTCGAAAATCCCGCATCTTCGATTAAAGTTATTGTAGATGCTCACATTCCTACAGATGCTGATATCAGAGCGTTCTATGCAATCAATTCGGATCCTGGATTTGAACCAATCTTTGAACCATTCCCAGGATATTTGAATTTGGATATTAACGGTCAGGTTATTAATGATGAAAATAATGATGGAAGACCTGATATCTTCATAGAAAATTCAATCAAGAGAGGATATAGTGCATATGATACTGACTTTGTTGAGCGCACATTTACTATTGATGATCTTCCAAACTTTAGATCCTATAGAATCAAACTCGTAATGACATCAACCAGTCAAGAACTGGTTCCTCAAATGAAGAATCTCAGAGTGCTCGCTCTCGCATAATATGGAAACATTCACACAAAAGGGTCATAAGGATCTCGCAAGAGATCCTGAGACAAATGGTATAGTTAATGTAAATAAAGTATCATACGATCAATACATTGCTAGTCGAAAGGCTAAAAGTGAAAAGAATCAAAAGGTACAGACGATGGAAGAAGATCTTGCTAATGTAAAGAATGAACTTAATGAAATCAAGTCACTACTAAAGGAGTTAATCAATGGACCCAAATGATATTGAAATTAAAGGTTTAGAAAAGTCTTTTGCATATCAGAAGATTGCATCTGAGATAGATAGTTGTGATGATCGTGACATGCTAAAGAATATTGCAAAGTCTTTTGCGAAATTATATTATAAACAGCAAGAAACAATCGCAATCATAGGATAACCAGATGCCATCTAAAAATATCACTTTCGATCCATCTTCTGGAGTTCCTTATGGTGTCAATTTGACGATTTACGGGGGATCAGACTTTGAAACTACATTTAATGTAATCAATAACGCTAATACTGCGTTTGATTTGACTAATTATTCTGGATCTGCTGCGATATCTAAAAGTGTTGCCGTTGGAGCAACACTTGGAATTACAACGGCATTCACTGTCGGAATCACTAGTGCTGTAGAAGGAAAGATAAAAATTTCCTTGGGTTCTACTTCGACTAGAAGTCTTGATCAGGGACGATATATGTTTGATGTGATAGTTAGTAGTGGATCAACTTTATACACCATTGCAAATGGCAATATAATGGTGGTTCCCGCAGTATCAGCAGCACCATAAATACACATAGGAAACTGGTGAATAAATGGCTCAACCAGCAAGTAGAT
>MDTD01016856.1_pt1 | contig 25995 bp, 37 predicted proteins | sample 811221 | NCBI WGS metagenome assembly MDTD01 (sample SAMN05326646, study PRJNA326480) | marine metagenome | isolation source: seawater | place: Pacific Ocean: South West | collected 2011 | reverse complement strand
TATTCATCCAAAGACAGGTCAAATCGTTTGGCCTATTGGACCTAGAGGACTCAAGAAACTAAGGTCTATGGAGGAAGCCACAATTATGGATGTCGCTAAGGCATTACACACTTGGGATATTCCATGTCAAAGCCATATTCCTGAAGAAGGAACTCTTACTTACTTGACTCCTGAATCTAAGTGCATTGAAAGAGGGTTAGTGGCTTGGGAAGAGTAAAATATTAACCTTTAAGTAGTCGTTTTAACCATAAATCACTATGGCATCTAAAAAAGGTTTAGTATTAGGAGTTGGAATTCTTGGAATTTCAGCATTAGCCTTGATGAATATGGACACTTCAACTACTTCTTCATTACCTCAATCAGGAGGAATTAGTCAAACTAGTGGAAACACTACTTCTGATGATTTTACAGATGATGATGAAATGAATAAATCATCTGCTGAATGTAGTCTTGTTTGGGATTCAAATGGCAATAGGATAAATAACACTTGGGTTTATCACGGAATGGTAGATATTGATAAGTGGGATAGGAATACTTGTGATTTAAATGGTTTTAGATGTAAAGTTTATACAGATAAAAGACATTATATTGCTGGAGAGTCAATTAAGATTTTAATGCTTAAATGCTATTATGAAAATGACGGTAGTGCAGAGTGGAGACCTTGGACAAGACAAACAAAAGTATTCGGAGAAAGATTGGCATTTATGTTAGGGATTGAATCTACAGATGGATATTCTTTTTATGATTTCCAACACACTAAGGGAACTGAAATAATGAAAGGAACTGAAAGAGGAGATGCCGATGATATTGAGTTGAATGGAGATTTAACAAGTTGGCCTTGGTTAAAAGAAAATAGAGGAATTACTATGATATCTCTTTCAACTTCTGATTCTGATGTTGGCGAATATATGATTAGGTTTGCAGGAGAATTAGGACCTTATCAAACAGGAAGTTTTTGTGGAGCATCTGCTTGTTTAAATGCTAATGACGATGATTGTAATAATAGGGAAAGAACATCTCAAAAACTAATCGGCATTCACCCTAGCGATTGTAAAAATGAATCATCGGCTGAATCATACAAGGAGGCAGAAGGTAAAAAGAATTGTGGTTGCGGTCAAGACCCTTGTATTACTGAGTTGGCGAAGCAGGCTAAGGAGGCAGAAGGTGAGAATGTATTGAGAGCCGAACATTTCATCCAATCATATCATCAGAATTGGGTGTGATATGAATGGTCGGTGCATTAATTAGAAAAGGTGGAACATGGTTGGCTGGAAGAGGAGCCAGGGCTACTACAAAAGTAAATGTTGGTGGCAAATTCAAATATGTTTCAGGTTCTGGAGATTCTTTAGATGATGCATTTAAAGGATTACCAGGAGTTAAAAGGACTGCTGCAGGAGATGGTTGGAGAATACCTAAAGGACATATGGTAGTTGACGATACTGGAAAGGTATTAGGCAAAGGTGGGAAATCATTTACAAAAGAAACTTGGAAAGGAAGTTATAGAATAGTAAAGGTAAATAGGTTGAGCCCCTCAGTTAAGGCTGCTAGGTCTTCTTCAATTTTATCAAAAGCAAAATCAATTCCCGTTCCAGGATTTAAAAACACATTTAGATTTGGATTTATTGCAGTAGTAGGTTATGGAACTTACAGATTAATTAGCATCATAGGCGCAGTATCTGATAGAGCAGAAGAAGTTATTAATAACTTTTTTGGAATTGATTGCGAAGATGGAGACATCGTTTGTGAAGAAAGAGGTGCAAAAAATATGCTTCTAACAGGAGTTTTAGGAATTACAGTAGTAGGTGGATTACTTTATATGTCTTTGAAACCTAAAGGGAAAGAAGATAAGCAAGAAGTTGAAATTAAAATTAGTAAAGATGAGGCAGCCACCGCTGCATGAGGTGGTCAAGTATGGTAACTTATCTTCAATCAGGTTCTGGAAAAACTAAAGTTACTTGGGCTGGTGGTGGTTCAGGGGCTTGTAAAACTTCATTTAAAACACACATGGTTATTACTGATAAATCTGGAAAGAAAAGAAAGATGAGTAAAGTTGACGGAGTTCATACTTGGGACAAAGTAGAGCCAGGGGATAAAATTAGATATAATGTTTTTACAGGTGCAGATGATAAAAAAGGCGACTCTGATGAGTATTATTTGATTGCAAGTTCTTTAAATTGGCCTTATGTTATTAGCGTTTATAATGAAATTAATCAAAACATGACTCCTGAACAACAAGCCTTGTGGGACTCTAACCCTGCAGAATTTGAAAAGCATCTGATGAGTAAATTAGACGAATCTAGAATTATGTTAACAATTACAAGTAAGGTTAACTATACAGGTGATGACGGTAAGCAAAGTAAATTATTAAATATTCCTGATAGTTGGGCTTCAGGTCCAATTCAATTAGCATTTATTTATGGATATGATAACGATGCTAGAAAAAGCGATTCAGCAAGAATGTGGCAAAATGTTTTAGATGTAGCGGGTTGGGTAGCACTTGCGATAGCAGTTATAGGTTTCTTTGTTGCTTGTAGTGCCGCTACAATTGCTAGTGGAGGGGCTGCTGCAGCAGGTTGTATAGCATTAGGTGTTGCTGCCAAAGCAGCACTAGTAGTTGATGCAGCAATTATGTGTCAGTTGGCTTATGAACAATATACTCAAGGTTTGGGAGCGCAAATTAGTAGAAACAAATACGGTTGCTCATTCCCCAAAGGAGCATTTGTTCACACATACAGCATTATTTTAATAAATAAGAGTGTTGACCCTTATGCTAATATTAATATCCCTGCGGCTCAACAAAACTCTGCTGCTTCTTCTTCATCAAGTTCAATGTCGTTAGTAAATCCTAGAACCTTAATGCTTCTCGGTGCTGCTTCTGGATTATTTTTACTCATATGGAATGTTTTAGGAGATGAAAGTAATGGGTAAAGAAGGAGAAACCGAAGGAGATATTACTTGGTTAATTGATAAAACAATTAAAGGGAGTCCCTCATATGTCGCAGGTTGTGAAACTACTTGTGGAACAAAACACAATTGGATGGTAGGTGTAACTCCTGCTATTGACACAAGTGATATTACTAAAAAGGGAAGATATAAAATCCAAGAAATATGGAATAGAGTTGAAGCATACACGCACCAATTAGTTGTTAGATTTAATGCTAAAACTACTGAGGGAGGCATTTGCACAGGAAGTTGGGATAGTGATGTTTCAGGAAGCCACAAAATGAAAATCATTGTCCAACATTATAGGTCTGGAAAATTACACGAAAAAACAGAATTGGTATTATTGAATGGAGTTAACCAGTTTGTAAGTATTAATGGTGCTGGAAAGTTTAGAGTTTATGCTTCATCACTTGAATGGGGTGAAGATTGCAACAAACCTAAAGGAAGGAGTCAATCAGCATTTAAAGTTTCTAAAGAACCTGAAGGTATGGAATTTATTATGCCTGAGATAGATACCACTATAGAGTCTATGAGTTCAAATGTTTCAATTATAGATACTCCCTATGGACAACCATTGATTATAGGCTCTGCAGTAGGAATTATGTTAATAGTGGCATCCTTATTCAAAAACTCTTAAATACATTAAACATTAATCGGAGATTATGGGAAAGACTCCATCTCAAAAATTAAAGATTTGTCATTCTTGTGAACATCTTAATAAGCCTTTGTTTGGTAGCCCTAAATGTGAAGTTTGCGGTTGCATAGTTAGGCTGAAAGTAATGAGAGATAAAGATGAGTGTCCTATGAGTAAGTGGTAAGGGGTCGTAGTTTAATTGGAAGAACGCTTGGTTTGCAACCAAGAGGCTGCAGGTTCAAGTCCTGCCGACTCCACCACTAACCGATAATTATATAAATGTATTATCATAATGGCTATACATGGTTAAGACATTCCTTTTGAAGTTTTTAGAAATCAGTCTGTATTTACACGGTGCTTTGCATTTTGTAGAAGTAGGATTGGCAATTTATGAAGAAGCATACATAACTGCTGGGTTCGCTGCATTTGGGGCAATTATTATGACTCTTGGTGGAATTTTCTTAGGAGACCACCACCACCACCCTAGGAGGGATAAAAATATCTGGTCTTGAAAAACAGGGTGGACCTTGCAGAAGACAATGTGATGTTGATAAAAAAACATTGGTTTGTAATTCTTGCGGAATGTATTACGGAACAGTTGATAAGGATGAAGGAAATTAAAGTCATAGATGTTCCACCAAACATGGGAATATCTGGAGAAAATGTTTATGCCCCTAAACAAGATAAAGGTTATGAAGTTGTCAATAAAAATGGTAAAACATATGTAATACCTTATACAATATATTGCCCTATCTGTAGTGATATTATGGAAAAGGGATATGATGGAAAACTGAAAAGAAAATTCCATATCCTTGAACACGATTTAAATTTCAAACTAAAATACAATGAGGATACAGAAGGAAACCTATACGCCACCTGTGATTCGTGCGGTTTTGATTTAAGAAAGGATGTTGATAATCAGCATAATTCAATTAAGAAGGAAGAGATTGAAAGAATTAAAAGAAGCATTTATGTTAATAATGTAAAATTTTCACATGGTAATTATTATTTGAATTATCAAGATTTTATTGATTTTGCTAGGTCTTGGAATGAAGGTAATTCTATTGAATTAATTATTTCATATAAAGTTATGACTCAAGAGTATAAGTATAAATTAAATGAAGAATGTTTGAAAGATGTTTCTAATTTTCATAAGTCGGAAGGCAAATTAGGAATCCCTAGAAAGTTTTGGGAAAGGCTTTAAATACCATAATTAAATGTTAGAGAAGGTTTTATATAGATAAAAAGAGTAAGATAAAATGATGAGAACTTTTAGGGTATATCATGAATTAGAAAAATTCATAGAGCATTGTGGAGGTGAAGAAACCGTTAGGTGGATTGCTAGAAGGATAGGCTCTAAGAATTGGGAAACTACTAAAATTCACCCTATTGTAGCATGGAATGAAATGCATACAGAAAGCCCTGTAATTGTAGGTATTGCAATTAGAGTAAAAGGTAAGTATCAAATTATTGCTTCAGTTCAAAAATCAGATAAAGTAAATTATAAAGAATGGATTGAATCTATTGCAGGAAATGATATTTACTTTGATGTCGCTTCTGCACTTTTAAATAATAAGAATGCTATTATTGCTTCAGAAACCGATATCATTGATGGTGAAATATTAGGTTGGAAACATGTAATTACACAAGTCCAAGAAGGTAAAAGGTCAAATGGATTGGAAAATAATAAAAATACAATGTATAGTAATGAAAATGAAATAGACTTGGAAGAATTTAATGATTTAGTAAGTTATTTTGAAAAAGATAGCGCAATTAATGATTTCATCAATTTACTAAGACAGAGTATAAAAAATGTATCTCTATTAGATTTAGACGATGGTGAAGAAGTATTAGAATTTAGTAATGAGTTTCAAGATGAATGGGCTTAAACCAATAACTTTAAGTAATAATACGGTCTATGTGATAATATGGTTTCATTAGAAGAATATAGAGCCTATGCTGATGAAGTATCAAAAGATATGCATCAATACAGGTTAGATATTAGAAATATGAAAAGAATTTTGACTTATGGAAGACCTGCAGGAGATAAAGTTGAAGAAGATTACATTAAGAGATATTTCTTAGGAGGCAAATATGATAATATGCCTGGAGTTAAAATGTGGACTGATGAGTTCCAATATAGAAGAGGCGACCTAAAAGGAAATATTTACATTCAAGTAGGCGAAAAGGAAGATTCTAAAACCGTATTCTCTTGCCACACAGACACAGTTCATAGAACGGGTGTAATTCAAAATGTGTTTTTATGTCCTGACGATTTAGTATTTAGAACTGATAGCGGTCAATGTTTAGGTGCTGATGATGGAACTGGAATTTGGATTATGTGGGAATTGATTAAGGCAGGAGTTAAAGGTCTTTACATTTTCCACAGAGCAGAAGAAGTTGGAGGTCAAGGAAGTGCATTTATTGCTAATGGAGATTTATTCAAAGACGGGCATTATAACAAGTGCATTGCATTTGATAGAAAGGCTGACAAAAGCATTATTACACATCAAGCGTGTGCAAGATGCTGTTCTGACGAATTCACAGAAGATTTGGCTGCAAAGTTAGGTATGGGTCACAAAGCAGACAATACTGGGTCATTTACAGATTCTGCAAATTATACTGATTTAATTGCTGAATGCACTAACTTCTCAGTAGGTTATTATGGAGCCCACAGCGCAAGAGAAACACAAGATATTGAATATCTATTCCCATTTAGAGATGCATTGGCAAAATTGGATTGGGAAAGTTTAGTTATTTCAAGACAACCTGGTGAAAAGGAATATTCAAGTTATGGATATTACGGATATGGAACTCAGAAGAAGAAACCACCTAAGAGAGTAAGGCAGGAAATGGATTGGGATGATTGGGATGATTATTATTGGGAACAAGCAAGCGGTGGAGATGATTGGAGAAGTAAAGGAGTAAAGGGTGATGAAAAGGAAAAGGATTCAGGAATTACTACTGGAACTAGTATGAAAGACTTACCTCTACAAGAGGATTGGGAAGACCCTTCAGAAGGAGATGAGGCTGATGTTGTGGAACAATTTAATGATTGGGAAGATTATGAAAAGTGGTTAGAAGAAAACGACCCTAAGAAAAAGAAAACTAAGAAAGACCTTTCAGAAGATAAAAAGGACGATAAAAAAAAAGAATCCCTAAGTTCTAAGGACGAAAAGATATATTCACAAGGTGATGAACCAAAAGATAATGATATTTATCTTGACGATATCGGACAACCTGAGTCAGAGTATAATTGGAGAACATGGTTCACCGAAGGATTTTCATACCTAGATGTTTAAAAAGGTCTAAAGCGAGCACTAGAAAAAGAAAAGTATTATAAAGGTTAACAGTTTTATATTTAAACATGCCTCATGTAGTAACTTCTGCCTGTGTAAATCACAAATATCAAGACTGTGTTTCTGTTTGTCCTGTTGATGCATTTAGAGAAGCAAATACATATCTAATTATTGACCCTGATGAATGTATTGATTGTGGTGCATGTATTCCTGAATGTCCAGTAGGTGCAATCTATTATGAAGACGATGTCCCTGATGATGAATTTGATTGGATTCAAAAAAATGAAGATGAAAGTATAGATGCTGAAATCGCAGAGGGTGATTCCCCCGTATTGGCTGAATAATATCAATAGTATTATAAAGGTATGCAACCTATTACAGATTATGACAAGAAGTGTAGAGTTAGATAAGTGGTTAGATGAATGGTCATCAAAGATTGATGAATTAGAAGCAGAAGGTAAAGATGTTTTAGATTTTGATTTATTTCAAAAATACGCTTCATTTATGGTTAAATTTCAGGCTTTTATTACTAGAAACTTTAGGATTGAAGAATAGATTTATAAAGGTATTTAGTAGAGGCGATAATATGAGTAGAAAAAACAGTTGGATTAAAATTGTAAATAATATGTTAGCAGAAAGGGCTATGACTAGTAGAGAGATTTTTGAAATTTTAAATCAAAGGCAGAGGTATGCTCCTCACCCTAGAAAAGTTACCTTAGTTTTAAGAGGTAATCCCGATTTTAGAGAAATAGATAAAGTATCAATAAATTCATTGGCTAAGGCAGACTCCCACCAAGTTAGTTTGTGGGGAAGAGAAGATAGAGAGTATGAATTATCTTATCCATACAGGGTAAGGTTCTAATCGTAATCTTTATAAAGGTATGTCTTGTAGTCATAATTGAGGGAGTTTAATGAAAGTTGAAATGAAATGTGATATTTGTGGCTCAGAGAAATTTGATTTTGAAGAGTTCAAAGGTGAATACAGTTGTTCTGATTGTGGTTGTGTCTATAATGACATTGCTATTGATGAAGGACCTGATTGGAGAAATTATGAAGATAATAATACTGATGGCGATAGGTCAGGTATGCCTTCAACTCAATTACTCCATGATAAAGGATTGACAACCGATATTGGTTGGCAAGATAAAGATTATTCTGGCGCAAGCCTATCTTCAGAGATGAGGAAGGTATTTAGAAGAATTAGAAGGCAACACCAAAGAACTAGAATTAGTAATTCTACTGAAAGAAATCTTGCAGTAGCATTGGGTGAATTACAAAGGCTTGCAAGTCAAATGACTTTACCTAAGAATGTAAGAGAAGAGGCTGCTTTTATTTATAGAAAAGCAGTTGAAAACAAATTAGTAAGAGGCAGGTCTATTGAAGGAGTAGTAGCCGCAAGCCTCTATTCTGCGTGTAGGATGCAAAGAATACCAAGAACCTTAGATGAAGTAGGTAAGCATTCAAGAACAGGTAGGAAGGAGATTGGCAGGACATTTAGGGCTATCTCAAGAGAGTTAATGTTAAATGTAACTCCAGCATCACCTACAGATTATGTTCCTAGATTCTGCGCTATTTTGAATCTTCCAACAACAGTTGAAAGTTATGCCAGAGATATTTTGGAAAAGGCAGAACAAATAGATTTAACTGCGGGTAGGGGACCTACAGGAATTGCAGCCGCTAGTGTTTATTTGGCAGGAATTATCAAGGGATATGAAAAGACTCAAAGAGAAGTTTCAGACGCTGCAGGAGTTACAGAAGTAACTATTAGAAACAGATACAAAGAAATCTGTGAAGCGCTTGAAATCAACCCTCAAAAAGAGTAATATTATAAGGGTGATGAAACAGAGGTATAGATATGAGTGCGATTAACGAAACTTTGATTATTGATATTCTTGAAAAGGGATATGAAGCAAAAGAATGGAAAGATAGTGAAACATCTGGAAAGGATAAGCATAGAGTATATGTTGTAGGACCTAGTGGCGAAATTGGATATTTAGATGTTAAGAATTGCAAATTTACTAATTTCAACAAGGCAGGAATCTCATTTGGAGTAGTAGATGATAAAAAGAAGGCTAAACTAGAATTATCCACACAAGGGGGCGTAAGCCTTTATTTAGGAGTATTAGATGATAATATGGATAAGGTTAATAATAGCACTTCTGAAAGGCTCAAAGAAGCAATCCAAGCAGTAAATGATTTAGATTGTGAAACTAAAAGAGTAGATATTGCATTATCTCCTTCCTTTGAAGTAAAATTGCCTAAAAATAGAGTAGGCTGGGCTAAGGCAAGTATTTCAGTTTCTGTTGAGAATCCTAAAGATGTTCAAGAAATCTATGATGCGGTATCAGAATTAACATATGCAATGTTAAATGCTGAAGAACAAAAACTAAAGAATAGATGAATAGTATTATATAGAAAGTAATTCTATTTATAAACATGATAAGTATTTTACCATATATTACTGAAGATATAGGGTTAAAATATGAAGTTGATATGCAAGATGGAATGTTAAAGAATCATAAACCAATTTCATTGAAAGAAGCAAAAGAGATAAATAGTAAATACATATTTAGTTGGAAATGGAGAGTCTGTGAAATTTGTATGAAAAATTTTAACATATCAGAAGAAGGATTATATTATAGATGTGAGGAATGTTTATGAAGGAAATTAAGAATGTAAAATTAGGAGTAGTTCCAAAGACTATGGAAGTGTCTGTTAATTCAGAAGTAATTATGAAAAGCAAAGATGACTTTGACGACTTATATGTCGTTATGTTTAATATTATGGACGACCCTCTTAGATTATCATTAATTACTATTGGTAATCTATCAAGCATTCTAAAGTCAAGAGGATTAACTGATGAACAGATTAAAACTATGTATGAATCAAATCCTGAATCTTATTTAGGAGAGGCTTTAAACAATCCTGAGTCCTTTGATAACTTTGCCAAAGAAAATATTAGAATCACATTAGATAGTGCAGACAATGCACAAAAGGCAAGATTGCTTATATCTAGCATGATTCAAAATAAATACTATCTTCAAAAGACAAAATACATTTTCCCAGAAGAAAGTGTTGAAAAAGAACAAAAGGTTGACACTACTGAATTAATTCCTCAATTAAAATTGATGTTAGAAATTATCAAACAATGGGAAACCTTTGATGTAAATCAATTCTCACAATCTTTAGCAAATAATAACTAAGTTGATAAAGTATATATAGTTGATAAGACTATGTTATACTATGAAGCAATTAAGTATGGAATCATTATTGGATATCCAAACTGTCTACTGTGAAACAGAGGCTAACCCCGCATTGTGGAGTCATCTCGGTAAATGTATTGCAGCAAATTACTTACAATATATTGAAATAGATGATGCTTTCCCTAATGGTATGCCCGATTCTGAAGAAGAGTAAATAGTTTAATCTCCAATCCAAAGATATTCACCAGCACCTTGACCGTGTTTATTGACTCTTTGGTAATTAGGGTTAACTCTAAGATAAGAACCAATTTCTCTAGGCGTTGGCGCTGAATGAATACTCCAGATGCCAATAAGATGATGCTTAAGAGAGTTAGCACCCATAGGAGTTTGCTTACTCTTCATAAAATCATCAATTACTCTTGCTTGTGTCGCTCTCAATCCATATACTTTATTCTTTCTCATCAAAAACACCTCTCCATGTTTCCCATTCATCTTCAGCACTAAAGTTATCACTTATAAAGTTTGCCCATAGTTGCCTCATAATCTTAATTCTATCCCAATTAATCATTACAAACACCTACTACATAATCATACGATGCACCACAATGATAACATTCATAATTATCATCAAATTCATGCCTGTTGTTTTCATTCATAATACAATAATCAAAACCATTATCTTTAACAGCCTTAGTTATCATCCACTTCCATTCAGTTTTTATATTTTTTACTACTTGATTCTCCATTTCTGGTTCCTCCCAACCATAGTAAGGAACCATGCAGTATATTAAGGTTTCGGTCATAGTTTATATAGGTAAAGCAATTATCTATTATTTGGGAGTAGTCATGTCAAATATTGAAGCATTCATTAGTCAAGCAAAAGAAGAATTAACTGAAAACAAAGAAGTAAATCTAATTACAACCTTTGATGGAGTTGAGCATAACAAAGATGAAATTTTGGAGAAAATGTATGATGATGATTTCTATTATGGTTATTTAGGTAAGAATGCATTAAGTTCAAGCAGTCTTAAAAATATTTTGAAATCTCCTAAAATTTACAAAGACATTATAGAGAACGGTCAAGACGAATCACAAGCCTTAAGAAGTGGGAAACTATTTCATTGGATGATTTTAGAACCTGAAAAAATGGAAGATTTACACATAGTAGAAGTGGCTAGCAAAAACACTAAAGCATTCAAACAGGCTTGCTTAGAACATGAAAATGTATTTACCAGAAAAGAAGTAGAAGATATGGAAGTATTAGCCGAAGTAATCAAGAAGAATAAAAAGGCTATGGAAATCTTAGATGATTGTAAAGTTGAGATACCTGCAATCAAAATGATTAAAGGAGTTGCATTCAGAGGAAAGGCAGATATTCTTAGAAAGGATGAAATTGTTGACCTTAAAACCACTACAGATGTAGCAAACTTTAAATGGTCTGCTTATAAATATGGTTATGATTTACAGGCATATTTATACCTCAAATTATTCCCAGAAGTGAAGAAATTTAGATTCCTTTGCATTGATAAAGCCACTAAAGATATCGGAATCTTTGAATGTTCAGAAGAATTCTTAGATAGCGGTAGGCAAAAACTTGAAAAGGGAATATCCGAATATAAGAAATTCTTCAAAAATGGAGAAAGTATTGATGATTACACAATTGAAGGTGTAGTATAATCCAATTGAAAAATTAATTTTTAAAGGTAAAAATTAAACGATTACCTTTTGATTATATCCGAATATACCTAGATTATCCGAATATTTTAAAGATACATCTAAATCAATTATTACCTACTTTTTCGTTAGGTGAAATTAAAGGTAAAATTTAAATCACTTCTTTCTTTTAAATTTAGTAGGAGGTCTTGTAAAGAAGTCATCTCTTACTAATTTACCCATTATAGATAAATTACCATGCGGAATATAATAAACAGTTTTAGCCAACCCTTGACCGTATTTGACTATTTTGTTAGCGCTAGTTTGCCAAAAGTTTCTAAAAACACTACCATAAACCCATTGATTCCTAGACCATCTGTAAGTAATAATAAAATACATTCCTTCCTTACCTACATAATCTGCATTAGCACCTTTGTTTTCAGGATTTTTCATTTTGACTACTGAACCTAATACAACACAAACATCGTCCTTTTTTCTAGAATTGCCAGCATATCTGTAAATATCATATCCTTGCATTTTTTTATATGATTTAGATGCCTTAGTCATAGTATATCTTACCTGTCCCAACTATTTAAGGATTCTGCAATAACATAATATTTATATAGGTATTGAATCAATTATAGAGATATGGTTAAAATAGGCATATGTGGAAAAATGGCAAGTGGAAAAACGACTTTAGCAAATCAAATTATTGAATTAGTTCCTAATGTTCATAAGCATAGTTTGGCTAAGGCAGTTAAGGATTTTGCAAGATTTGTATATGATATTGAACCTGATTACAAAGACAGAGTAGCATTTCAAAAAATTGGTGATGGAGCAAGAAAGCATCTTTATGAAAATATTTGGATTGATACATTGATTAAGAGAATTAATCAAGAATCTCAAACTAAATATGTTCCTAGTGGAGAAGTAGATATGAATGGAAGAGATTATGGTTTAGATTGGGAAAATCCAGATGCACCAAATTACATTTATAATTGTGTAGTAGATGATATTAGATATGTTAATGAAGTTCTAGAATTAAAGAAAGCAGGTTGGATTATTATTAAACTAGAGATTGATGAAGAACTTCAATTGGAAAGATTGAAAAAGACTTATCCTGATGATTGGCAAAAGCATTATGATGCTAGAAGCCACCCTTCAGAAGTAGAAATTGATTTGATTACTGATGAAATGGTTGATTTAGTAATTCAAGCAAAGGATGATAATTCAGTATTCAATAACTTGAATGAATTTATAAATCCTGTTTGTGAAATCTGGTCTTAACCAAATCTAGACAAGATTTCTAAGTTCATAAGTTCTTCAGCAGACATATCAAGAATGCTTGAGTTTGTTTTTGAATTGAATTTCCAAAGACCGTAAGCAATTAGTCCTAAAGTAGTTAATCCTAAAATATTTCCAGTTCTCATATAGCCTTCGCTCTTAAATTGCCTTCCTCCACTAGGACCTTCAATATCTACAATTCCCATATAGCCCATTTTACCGAGGGCTTCTTGGAAAACGAACCAATTAACACCTGAATCATTTTCTAATCCTACACCTCCATTAGGTTTAGCAACTTGTCTATTCTGCCCACTTTCTACAGTAATCGCAGCAACATTAACTCCTGGATTTGAAATTTGCATGGCTTGCATAACTGCTTGTCTATTAGGGAAAATTAAAACTCTCACTCTGTTGTGGAATACTTCTTTTCCAGTAGTAGTATCTTTTTGCTTGTGAGGATAAACTAAAAATTGAACAATATATTCATCATTATCTCTACATTTAACAAACTCTCTACAAATATCTGTAGATGAGAAATATTGTCTTCCTGTGTATATTTTACCGTCCTTTAATGGATGTCCGTGTATAGTCCACTTTCTTTCACTTTCCTTGTAGCCGTTTTTCATTTTGTCCTGTCTTCCCTTACTCGCAGGATTTACTTCAATTCTGCTTTCTGTTCCATAAGAAGGCTCTCCAAGTTCATATTTACCATTAACATCATAAACATAACACATCCATTCCCTTTCTTCATGGGTCATATCTGAAAAGGTTTTCATCTTTTCAATAGCCGTAGGAGTGAATTTATTCCATTCTTTTTGCCAAGGCATCATAGTTATATACTTGGTCTTTTGATATTTAAAGAGTTTGTTTAAATGAGGTGTGGGGGTGGAAGGGAGGAAAACCTGGGGAGAGGCCCACCCCCACAGTTTAATTACCAAAATACAACTACTTAAAACTTCATCTTTATATAGGTATTAGAATAATATTGAATTATGGAACCATCAACGAAGGGAGAATTTAATAGAAGTAATAGGTATCTTATGGAGGTATTAATTTGAGAGCAAAAACGCAAGTTCATGTAGAATATGAAGTGTTCAAAGCGATTCTGGATTCAGAGGCGATTGGAGAATTAATTGTAGATTTGAAAATGGAATTAGTCCCTCAAGGAGATAAGGTGGCAGAGAAGAGATTTAATGAAGGAGTGAAAAGTGCTTCAGGATATATTTCTAATTTGATGGAGAGAAGAACTCATAGGTTGCCAGAAAATCATTCTGATTTTAAGGTTAAGTGATAACATGGCTAAACCAGTATTGCATATTTCAAAAGGCAGCGGTAGGCTTTGTGGTTTGCCTTATAATGGCTCTAATTGGCCTGAGAAATATATGGATGATAAGGTTGCTAGGAAACTAGATATTTGTAGTGATTGTAAAGATAAATATATTGAAATTAATAGTCAAGAATTATTTGAACAATTGGAAAATAGATTGAGAGGACATAAAAAGAAAGGATTGGAAAATTGTGATTGTGGTTGCCATCCAGATAAAGGTATGAAAATAACTAAATCTATCAATAAGCAAAGAGATAAACAAAAAGTAATGACTTTGAGGATGTATTTAGATAGTTATTAAATAGTTGTTTGATTAAGAAATTATTAGGAATTACTATGTCTTACAGAAAAAGAAATCCTTATATGACTATTAATCACGGATTAATCGGTGCTAAAGGAGGTCATGGAGATAATAGATTTTTACTAACTTGGACTTTTAGTGAATTTTCCGAGGTAGATACACAATTCTTTACTTTTAATTCATATGAAGAGTTAATGGCTTCGGGAAAATATAATTGGTTTAATTTATTGTGGACTTGGCAATCTGCGGTTGACCAACAATCTTTAATAAAGGATGTGACAGGGATAGACCCTGATAGAAGGCTTGAAATGAAGGATTGGAATATCACATTTCCAGAAACTTTAGAAATTACTAAAGAGTATGATAGAGATAGAAGAAAGTGGATTCTATTAAAAAATGAAAATAAACAATACAACCCAGATACATTTGCTTATAATAACAGGCAACTATCTATACCACTTTATAATGCAGACACAGTTCAACAGGCTTTAGATAATAATTGCAAAACACCAAAAATGATTATGGACATGGTTAATTTTGATTTAAAAAAATGGTTAGAAACTCCTAAAAAGCCTAGAAATTTTAAATCTATTTACACCAGCAGTAATCAAACAGCCTATAATCTTTGGAGATTAAATCACTTAGATATGAATTCTGCTTATACTTATCTAAACTCTCAGCAAGTATATGATATAAGGTCAATTAAGCCTAAATGGATAACAGAGCCATTGTATGATGTTAGAGAAGATTATGAAGACGTTTACTCTAATATCCAAGTTTGCATAACTAATAATGAAATTTTGCTAAAGACTGGAACTAGTTATGATGAAACATATGCATATAATTTTACTATTAAAAAGTTGTGAGGTTTCAACTAGAAGAAAAATTAGGAGATGATTTTGCAAATGAATAATGGAGATGTTGATTTTGCAATCTTTGGATAACCTTAAACTTATATAGGTCATGCAACAAGTAGATATTACGCAAGGAGGGAAATGTTAATGAGCAATGTTAGCGAGATTGAAGCATTCCTTACCAACCTTGAGGCTGAGACAAAGGCCAACAGCACACCAGCAATGTATGTCCAAAGAGACAAGTTGGTTGCTACGATTGACGAGGACACAGGTTATTCAGACCTGCATACTGGTTACATCGTTGAAGGCTACACCGAAGGCATTGAAGGCCAATACGGTGTCTCAACCGCAGTCAGAATGATTGCACCAGAGGACGGTAGGAGAATGACTCTATGGCTTACTGGCTTTGAGCAGGAACACTTCAAGAACTCTGTAATGTCGTGGGCTGAGAACGGTGGTTCGTTCCCTTACGAGATTAAGTTCTTGAGGCACAAGGTCCTTGGGAGGAACGGGAGGCACTACAACAGGTTTAGTGCTCAACTCCTGTCAAGCGGTGAGGATGTAACAGTCCCACCAGTCCCAGAAGACCAACTGCAAGAAGCACAGAATTGAGCCTATAGGGTTGTCTGTTAGTATCTAATACCACTTGCCCCTGCGGGGGTGGTGGTTTTCTTTTTCACATCACCAACAAGTTTATATACATAGAGCAATAAGGTGTTATTATGTCCAAAAAGTTTGAGAGAGAGTTTGAAAAACATATCACTAGTAAAACTAATTGGATTCTAGATTCTTATAAAACAGGTGGTAAGCATTACCTTTGCAAAATTAGATGCGAAGGTTGCGATTTACACGATGATGTTATTATTTTTCCCAATGGGAATGGGACTTCTATTTCAACATCACCTAGTGCTAGCAATGCTTGGAACAGCATCAAAAGTCAAATTAGGAAAGTTCATAGGGAACATCTAGAAAAAAGGTAGGCAGGTGGTTATATTATATCATTGTATTCCATGTGGTAAAGTCACTACTAATTCAGCAGGTAGTAGGAAGGGGTATCCTTTCAAAGTTTTGAACAAGCCTGTAAAGATTTGTGCTAAATGTTATTACAAATATTTTATCCACCAAAAAGAGAGCAACCCATACACGCTTGATGATATCCAAATCAAAGAGCGTGGGGGTAGCACAGTCTGGTTAGTGCATCTGTCTTATAAGCAGAAGGTCGTGGGTTCAAATCCCATCTCCCGCACCACTCAAGATACATTTAGGAATAAATAAAATATACTATTCGGAGGCGGTGTAGTTATATAGGTCATATACATTATAATTCATTAAGGGGTGAATACTTGGCAATTAGTAATGAAATGTTTAAATTTGTTAAATCATGTTCTGAAACATATGTTGAAAGGGCTACTGATATGAAATTTGTTCACAACTCAAAAGTCTTTCCAGATTCTGTAGAAGGTTCAGGGTTTTGTATTAGAATTGATACTAAAGCAATCAATAATAAAGATGCAGGTAAAGATAGAGTAATACTAGAATTTGTAGTTTCAGATGGAGAATATTCTGTTAAGTGTATCGCTCACAATGCAGAAGAAGATTATTTAGAATCTGGAATTACAAATGATGAATTAGCAGACATATTAGAAACCTTAACTGTAAGTCAAAAAGAAGGAAAAAGAGTAGAAGTGAAAGGACATCATGTAAATCATGGAAGGAATAGAGTTTTTTTAGTAGATACTGTTTTTATTGATGATGGATTCAAAGAAAGTCAAATGTCTGAAAAACAATTTAAAGAATTTAAAAACTTATGCAAAAGGGATAAAACCAATCCTTTGAATCTAATGATAGATGATAGAACCCTGTGGGCGGAATTATATGCTAAGGATTATCTCAAAAAGGCTATTATGTTATATGCACTTTCTCCTGCAAAAAAACAAGATATGATACATATTGGTATTGTATCAAGTCATGGAGAAGGTAAAGACCATTTGATTGAAAGAGTAATCCAACCTATATTACCTTGTAGAAGAGCAGGAAGTGGTAAAATGGCTACTATTCCTGGATTGTTTGGGGCTATGAGTGGAGATGATTTGAATGCTATTGAAATTGGTTTATTGCCTAAGATGAATCACGAAAGAGTAGCCATAAGTGAATTCCAGACTTGGAATGAAGATACCTTTGGTGAATTGATGAACATGATGGCTAATGGTAAAATTGAAATGCAAAAAGGTGCATTAGATGTTGAAAGAGAAACTACTTTGAATTTATTATTTCTTGGAAATCCTCCAGCACATTATGATGAGGAAAAGCATGAAAAAAGGATTATGTTAGATGCTTTTGGAAAATATACATTACAGATTCTATCTAGGTTATCATTAATTTTCACACAATTAACGCTGGCAGGAGATGATGCCCAGTATAAAATTAGAGAGGCAATTGTATCTGCAATGGATGGCGATTTTGAAAATACTGATGCAGCAGAAAGTATATTAGTATGGAGAAAATTTTTCAGAGAATATTTTAGATATGTATCAAGAATAAAACCTAAACTTAAGAAAAGAATTGCACTAATCAACAGCATTTATGATGATATTGAAGGAAGACCTCATTTCCAAGATGCCTTTTGTATGAGAAAAAATACAGATAATAGAAAATATCAAGAATTTGCAAATCTAGTCAGGGCTTTTGCTAGACTTTATGGTGATGAAGAAATTAAATCATCACATGTTTTTGAAGCCCAATCTATTTTTGAAAAGAGCCTTCAAACATTGACAGAAGAATTCCCAATTAAAACAATGTTGGCAGGAGTCAATCAAAAACTAATTGAATTGTATGAAAAATTACTAATCAAATGTCCTGCAGGTTATACTAAAAATGAGATGAGAAATAAGGTAAAATTCTCAAATAGTGATTTTGATACTTTGATTAACTTACAAGCAATAACTCCTTTTGATGATGGAACTTATTTTGTAAATTCAGGCTGGCAAGAAAAACTTGAAGGGGGTGAAAAAGATGAGTGAGACTTCAGAACAATTAGAAACTTGGAGTTATCTAAGGAGTTATTACTATCCTAGATTTGTAAATGGAATAACTAGATTGAATTGGTCTAATAGATTTGATGTCTTAAAAATGATACACGGAGATTGGGAGGACAGAGGTGAAGACCCTATTAATGCAATGATTGAATATGTTAAAGAAAATAATGGCTATTTTGAATTCTTCTGTAAAGGAGTAGAAGTTTTTGAAGATGGTTCATTTAAGTTAAAGCATCTTATTTCAGCACATTTAGGAAATATTGGAATCTGTGATGATTTTTGATAGATATTTTTAAATATCTAATTGTTTAATTAGTAATTATGGCTAAGGTAATTAAAAAGACTTTGTTTGAAGGTATGGAAACATACTATGTAAGAGATTTATATTTGCCAGACCCATTTAGAATTATTAATAAAGAATTAAATCAACCCAATAATTGGACTTTGGAATCAAGAGGAATTACAGAAGATGAAAAAACATTATTCAAAATAAGAAAGGGAGAAGGTTCAGAATATACAGAAATGTTGGAAGAGTCATTAAAGGACACGGAACTGGTGCTAAAGGCACTTGTAGATATAATAGGTTATACTCATGTCAAAAACCCAGAAGATTATAATAATAAAAAGTCTCAAAAGAAGAACCCGTATACCTCTTATGGAGGATATTGGGGTTATGGTAAGACTATGCCTAAAAAGAAAAGCAAGCCGAAGGAAACAGTTACAATAACAGATAATAAATATGATAATTTTGTAGTCCCAGCCAAATTAGAACTTAAAGGTCCTGATGATTTTGAAGAAGGAGAGATAACGGAGAGGGGCAAAGGTATTATCATAAATAGAGAGCCTTCTAAAATTATAAATCCAATTATCAATGAATTAAAACTTCTAAATTCAAGGCACTCTTATCAAATGCTTTTTGATGGTGTAGAAGATGATGGGACTATTAGACCTGATGTATTAGATTGGATGAATAATACGATGCAAGGAACTTTGTCTAAAAACTACCTTAATGACGATGAAAAACAAAAAGAAATAGATAATCTAAAGGAATCGCCCGCCATTAAATCAAGATTTTTTAAAGGTATGGAAAAAATACAAATGCCTTGGAGACCCTATAACAGGTATGTTAATAGGTATAATGAAAGAGAATTAGAAAATTGCGTTATTCCAGGTGTGGCTCCATTCAATATTGAATTCCCAGAACCTCCTTTTATATTTATAGTCAATCAAACAGACATAGATAGTATGTATGATGAAATGATAGAAACTAAAATTTGGTTTATATTTGGGAAAATAAGTGAAAAAGAATATAAAGCAAATGTAACTAAATCTCCTGCAAAATCTCATTGGTCAAAACATAACTTTAACTTTAAATTAAATAAACAAAAGGGAAGATTATTTTCTAACGATATTTATGTAGGAGTTAATATAGATATTGCTTCAAGAGATATGTATTACCATAGTAAAGATAATGCTGGTGCTTTTTATTATAATCATTTTGGACCTATTGAAAACACCCTACATCCTCAAACTATGAGAACTTTTATTCAAGAATATAGAGATGAAAATGAAGATGATGATGCCGAATTCCCTGTTAGAAATCTACATTTTAGTTATAAAATTATTGCATTAAAAGATATAGCACCTAAAATAGTAAATTGGCCTAGAAGCAAACCAATCAAAAAGGATTGATATAAACAATTAAATAGGTAGTATAAGTATATCCAACTAATGGCTAGAATTTCTATGAGAGGATTTACAATGTCCGAGAGGGCATTTAACGAAGCAGAAAGAGCCGTTAATTATATGATAAATCAAAGAGTAAGTATAAGAGAAGTTCTTAGATTGCCTGAATTTAAAACAAGTAGAAGAAGTATTAAGAAATACTTAAAGATGAGGGGAATGACTTCTAAAACTGTAAGTCAATATGATAGGCAAGGAAGATTTTTAGGAAGATATCTTTTGATTATTCCAAACATTGAGCAAAGAATGTTTCAATTTATGATGTATATGGCAGATGGAGATAGCGCTACTAAGGCTGCTAAAAGAGCCTATACTACTGTAAGAACTATGGCTAAGAAAGAAATTGATGGAGTCAAAATCATCAAAAAGAATAATGGTAATTGGGTTTTAAATTTTTATCCTATTAGAGACCACAGCATAGTTTATTTCGGAAGGATTATCGCTTTCAACGATAATGTTCAAGGAAGTGGAGATTTACCTGAAGGGCTTTTAGAAGGAGTAGATGATGAACAAGAACAAATTGATGAAGCAGAATTGAAATCACCAAACGCTGCAATGATTTGGTGGCAAATTGATTTTGACCACTTCTTATCAACACTTCCATCTGAACTAGTAGGTGAGTTCTGGCTTGAACCAATCATGGATACAGTAAGAGATTATCTTGAGACTCACAACATCGTGGGTGGGGATATTTCATCATCATTTTTGAAGTTTGATAAAATCGCAGTTGATGCTGTTGAAAAGGGAAGAATTGATGGAGGGGGCTCTATGAAGATTTCATTGCTTGAAGAAGTTATGAGAAGGTATGATGTAAGGCTTCACCCAGTAGTAAATTATGGAGTTGATGATAATCACGAATTTAGACCTATTAAGGAGTGGATTCCCCTAGATAAAATTAAATCTGGTTATGAATTAGCAACAACTGGTAGATTTCAAATCATGATATTGAATGATATTCCAATTGGTTATCCTCTTGATGGTCCAATTGAAATTGATTTTGCTTACAATTTGAATGAAGAAAGATAGAAAACATTTAAGTATCGGTAGGCTTTATTTAATAACATGGTCAATTTTGATTTAAGATTAGTGGGTGTTACTGCAGTTTCTTTATTGGGACTATATGCTATGAATAGACCTAAACCTTTTACTCCTTATGATGACGACCAATCTAAAAGACCTAGAAGACCTAATAGAAGACCTAGAGACCCTTTAAGACCTAGAAGACCTATTAGTGCAGAATCTTTTGAGGCTGACCATCCAGAACACAAGGGCAAAGTTAGAACTATGTCTGGAAAACCACATACTCCAAGAGAGTTGAAAAAGGACAAAGATATTACGCCTGAAGAGGCTGCTAAAAGATTAGAACTATCTTCTGAATCATTTACTCCTCCACAATCAGCAGTTAATAATGCTAAAAGAGGTCTTGAATTAAGAAAGAAATACGGAAGAGGCGGATTAAGCCCTGCTGAAGCGAAATCTCAAGGAATTGACTCAGGAGTTACTAGGGCTAGAAAGATTGCTAGTGGAAAGGTTTCAAGGCATGATGTTAGAAGAATGTCGGCTTTTAATAGACACAGAGGAAATTATAATCCTTCAAAGAAAATGCCAGATGGAGGACCTACTGCTGGAACTATTGCTTGGCTTCTTTGGGGTGGTTCAAGCGGTGTAGATTGGGCTAAGAAAAAGTCTGCTGCTATGGGCGCTGAATCTTTTGAGGTTGAATCTGAAAGAGGAGTTGATTGGGAAGGTAAGCCTTACACAGGAAAAATATACCCAGACGACCCAGACTTAGATGAGCAAAAGGCTGATAGAAATAAAGATGGTAAATTATCTTCTTGGGAAAGAGCGGTTGGAAATCAAGTAGCAAGAGGAATTAGAGAAGGAGGCTACGGCTCTGAGTTCTTTAATGCAGATTTTGAAGACGATGATGATTATGACGATGATAAGCCAACAGATTGGAGAATTGATAAATTACACCATGAAATGTTTGTAGATAGGAGTTGTAGTATGTGCGACAGACCTTATGATTACAGCAAATTATCTAGGGCTCTAGTTAATCACTATCTCAATGAAAGTGATGGAAACACAATGGAGTGGAAATCTAAATCAAACCCTGATGGAGTAAGGAGAACTGCTAGAAATATCGCAGGTTGGGAAATTTTGAATTACGGATTAGATGCTCTTGAACATTATATGTTGAATGAAGCAAAAGAAACTGTAGTTTCTGAACAAGTTATCTTACTTTTGAGAAAAGCAATTGTTCCTCAAATTATTGTAGGAGATGTAACTGAGTTTATTAAGTTATTAGAGATTGATGATGTTGAAGAAACAGAACCTAAATTCGGTGATGATTTCTGGGAAACTTGGGAATCTGAAGATTATTTATCTACTGCGTTTAATTCAGAAGGCGGAGATGGACATGATGAAGTTGATGCTTTGATTAAAAGACTAGATGATTTAAATCAATTCGCAATTACCTTTATGCATGATGGAGGTTATGGGGGAGAACCTATTAGCACAGATATTGATGGAGATGGAATGAAAACAGAAATTATTGGTTTCGTTGAAGATAGCATTAGAATTAAGATTATTTCAGATACAGTTAATGATGAGATTTTAGGAATTAGAATCAGTTATACAGATTCTCCTAAAGGTCCTGTAATTTATCTTCCACCTGCTCAATATATTGCAACCAGACCTGATGAGATTGACCATGACCACGACCATGACCACGACCATGACGACCATGACCACGACCATCACGAAGAAGAAGATGAATTTATTAAAAAACTACATAAGGATTCTTATAGATAATTTATTTTGTATCTTGATAAATCGGAACTCCACTTACTAAATAGTTCAATGTGTAGATTGAACCTCTAGTTGAAATTTCAATGTATTGGTTGTCATACATACTGCTTTTGATAGCCCTTCTGTATTCATCAGAAACAGATAGCATTAGTAGATTTTTAAACGCCTCACTACCCACTCTTACATCCGCAACACCTAATTTTTCCATCCATCTTGCAATATCTCTAGTTCTAGTCCTATACATTTTCCAAACTGATTCGGGTGGACTTCTATTATATCCTGCAAGTTGAGGGTCTCCTTCCCTAGGAATAAATGCTTGAGCGACATATCCGTCAGGGTGTGTCAAATTCCAATAAAAGTTTTCAATTTTACTTGCCTTAGCAAAATGCCCCTTTTTCCCCCTAGCACTTACACATAGTCTTTGTCTTTGGTCTTCTTTCCACCAGTTATAATATTGAGAAGGATATATGGAATGTCCTTTAAAAATAGTCCATAAAGAAGTTAACAAATTCCCTAGACCCTTTGAACCATAGGTTGCATTAAAATTATTACTGTAATAATAAGTCCTCACGGCTTCAATTGCAAATCTATCACTTCCACTTCCCTTTTCATGTATCATTCTAGTAAAACAAGACATAATATCTGGAATATGTTTAGAGATATTAATATTACTTCCATAATAATATCCTCTAATTTGTTCCGTTTTCTTAACTTTATCCTTCCAAAAGTCCTTACTATCATCTCCCAATAGATAAAAGTGCTTTAATTTTAAAGGAGGTAGAGAATAACCTGCAGGAATTATTATTACAGCCCCTTGCCCCCTATTGTATCTCCTACTTGCGCCTGAAATGTCTCCTTTAGGATTAAAATTATATTTATTTTTTTTATCATTTCTAATCATGTTAGAAATTCCTGCCTCTATATGAGTATTAACGCAAGGGAATAAATAAATTCTATCATAATCTACAACCTTAGTTATTTTACTTATGAACTCGGCAATCATTTTAGGAGTGTCTTGAGTAGTATTAATAGTTTTAATTTGGTAATCTAAATCTTCATCATACCAATTAGACCATCTAGTAGAGTCGGCTCCACCCCTATACACATAACCTCTTCTCCTCTTAGCAACCTGTAAATAATTTTTCTCAAGTTCTTGCGCTTGCTTTAAAGCGCTTTCTCTTTGATTCAAAATTCTCTGATTTTGGTTATCTGCGCCTTGTAAAAACCTGTTTAGTTCTTTTTGTCTTAAAGCAATCCTTCTAGTTCTTTCATCCATTAAAGGTTTATGTTGTTTATAGATTTTATCCAACAACGAAGTAAGCGTTTCAATTCTATTGGCTTGATTTTTAATATGCGCTTGCAAGTCAACTCTGTTTCTTTGAGTAATTCTCTTAATATCATTTGAACCTCTAAGTAAATCATTACCAATCATTTCAGTAATAATTCTCTTACAATGGTCGGCCTTTAAACCATCTTTGCTATATCCCCCCCTTTCATTATACGCTCTATTCCCCGAAGGATTAACATAATATTGAGTAAATGCGTAAAACAACATATCACTTCTTCTTCTTAATCCCTGAGACCACCTCGTCCAATCAAAATTATTTATACTAACTGGTTCTTGTTGGTCAAATCTAGCATTAGGGTATCTTTCCAACCATGTTTGCATATAACTATAATCTTCAGACATAAGGCTACCTAGTTAATATTAAGCAAACAGTTATTTAATAATTGCGTTTAAACCGAACTTTTATATACCTAAACAACTTAATTGATATCATGGATTTAAGTAAAGCACAACTTAATGAGTATAGGCTTCATGCCGTAACTCTTCTGTCGGCTGCTGCTGCAGGAATGAGCCAAGTAGATTCGGTTGCAACATACGCACCTGTCGCTAGCGCACTTGCATTCCTCGCTGCTGCTTCCTCCTACGGACAAGTTCTAAAGAGAGCAGAAGATTTGGTAGATGCACTTGAAGATGCTGGAATCATTGATGAAGAAATCGCAGATGCGGTTGAAGAAATCATTGACAAGGTTGACGGTGAAGAAGAAGAATAATTACTTATTAATCTAAGAAATTAGCACTACAACTGTTAGTAATACTGCCGCACCAATTGCGATAGGCACTACATTATTACCTTGTTGAATTGTATTATCATAAGCAACCAAAGGTTCTACTTTATTTTTCTCTGCTTCTTCTCTAGCCTTTCTTTCTGCTTCTTCTCTAGCCTTTCTTTCTGTCTCTTCCTTTGCAAGCCTTTCTGCCTCTTCTCTAGCCTTCTTTTTGGCTAATTGTTCTTGATAATTTCTTTCAATCTTTTCAGTAGGTGTTTCAGCATCTGCGGGGCTAAGATTTTCAAATTTTAAACCTTGACCTGCATCAACTCTTGCCTTTACACCTCCATTCCCACTTGCTTCCATACTACTATTTTTAACTTCTGAAGCATTAGTCTTTCCAGTATTTTGATAAAAACTATGTGGCAGACCTCTCCAATCATATGTATTGGTAGTAGAATTCCACCTAACAGAAACTACTATCCCTTGCATAGTTGATTCAATATCAAACCTTTTCAAATAATCTCCTTCAGTAGTAATCTCATCATTATGTGCATCTGCGTCTTGACCGTCTGGAACTCCATCATTATCTAAATCTGAAATTCCCTCGCCATCTTCATCACAACACGAAGGAACTTGTGGACAAGGACAAATTGGTCCCTGATATTCATTATTAAAAATTAATTTTGGACCCCAATTAAAAGTATCTGTTCCAAATATCATAAGACTCTCAACCTTGCATTATTTTCATTTTGGTTTGAGTAGCCTCATCAGTCCAATTGTCGGCATAAACTTTGATTAAGTAATAACCTCCAGCCAATGCAAAAATACCCATAGTAGTGTAAATTCCAGG
>MDTD01039345.1_pt1 | contig 25999 bp, 24 predicted proteins | sample 811221 | NCBI WGS metagenome assembly MDTD01 (sample SAMN05326646, study PRJNA326480) | marine metagenome | isolation source: seawater | place: Pacific Ocean: South West | collected 2011 | reverse complement strand
TTTCCGAAATTGCTGCCGCTTCCGGCGCTCCGCCTCCCGTGCCCGACCTCCAACCGGACCTTTTCGCCAGGCCGGAGCCTTAACCGGACAGCAGTGCTTGTGTATACAGCCGATCAGTCACCGAGCAGGTGGTTCCAGGTGAGGCCCTCGCCTGCGGCAACGTCTCTGGTCAGACGACGGTTGAGAATCGTCTCCCAGTGCCGGGGGTGCAGTCCCGGTGTCAGGTTTTTCTCCGTGCGCAGGATCGCGACGACGTCGGGTGTGAGGCGCGCGCCCGCGCGAAGGTCGTGCCGGGCGTGAATGCTGCGGTTGGTGAAACCGTAGTTGCGCTCTTCGCTGGGGGCCAGCGTTTTCACTCCGTCGCCAAGGACTTTTTCCACACGGGCAACTCCAAAGCGCTCTGCGATCCCGTCGCGCTCCATCAGCCACGCGCGGTGATAGTCCAGCGAATCTGTCGCGCCTGCGTTCCGCAACGCGGTGGCGATTCGGGTGACCTCTGCCACCATCCGGCGAAACTCCTCCGGCTCGAGTGCGATCGGATCGTCGAGTCCATCGTTCCCGCGGCTCAGCGTGATGTGTTTTTCGATCATGGTGGCACCCATAAGCGTGGCGAGGGCCGGCACGAGCACCGGATCCATCGAATGGTCCGACACACCCACGGGAACTCCGAACGCGCTGCGTAGCGATGGGATGACCCTGAGGTTGTATTCCTCTTCCGGCGCCGGGTACGCGGTGATGCACTGCAGCAGCGTGACCGTCCGTGGCGTCGGGATCGCGGCGAGCGCCTCGGCAAGGTCGCGGACAGTCGCGACTCCGGCAGAGAGAATGATCGGCCGCTGGTACCCGCTGATTTCTCGGAGGAGGGGCAGGTGGTTGAGCTCCGGGGAGGCGATCTTGTATTCGGCGACACCGAGGCGACGCAACGTTCTGGCACTGCCCTCTCCGAAGGGCGTGCACAGGAACCGGACACCGGAGGACTCGCATATTGTTTTCAGTTCGGCGTAAAAGCTCTCCGGCCGTTCCAGTTCCACGAAGCGGCTGTACAGCGGAATCGGACCGCCGGGAAGATCGACGGTTCCCGCCGCCGGGTGAAGGATTTCGTCTGCCCGGACGAGCTGGAATTTCGCGGTGTCGGCGCCTGCGTCGCGGGCTGCGGCCACCAGCTCCCGGGCCCGATCGAGGTCTCCGCCGTGGGCGGTGCCGATCTCCGCGATAATGCGGGGCGTCCCGGCGGTGGGAGAGTGCGGGATCACCGTGCCGGGATCCGGTCAAACCCGGTGTATGGGCGTAATGCCTCCGGGATCACCACGCTGCCGTCGGCTTGCTGAAAGTTCTCGAGTATCGCGATGATCGCCCGGGAAACCGCCACAGCGGTTCCGTTCAGCAGGTGGACGTAGCCCTTGTCCCTGCGCCCGTTCTCACCGGTCCTCTGGTAGCGGATGTTCAGACGACGGCTTTGAAAGTCGGTGCAGTTCGACGTACTGGTGACCTCTCCCCACTCACCGTGCTCCCCGCGTCCCGGCATCCACGCTTCGAGGTCGTACTTCCGGTAGGCGGGATTCCCGAGATCCCCCGTGCAGATATCCACCACGCGGAACGGGATCTCGAGGGCGGAAAAGATCTCTTTTTCGATCGCCAGCATCTCCTGGTGCAGATCCTCCGAGTCGTCGGGGTGGGCGAGGATGAACATCTCCACCTTGGTAAACTGATGGACACGGTACAGACCGCGCGAAAACTGGCCGGCGGCGCCCGCTTCCCGTCGGAAACAGTGGGAGAGACCGGCGAGGCGCAACGGCAGATCTGCTCCATCCAGTGACTCTCCGGCGTAGTAGCCACCGAGGGTGATCTCGGCGGTACCGACAAGGCTGGAATCCTCGGCCTCGAGGTTGTAGATGTTGGATTCAGGGCCCCGCGGGTTGAATCCAATGCCGGCGACGACATCGGTGCGTGCGATGTCCGGTGTGATCATCGGCGTGAATCCGCGCGCAGTGAGGCGATCCAGGGCAAATCGTGTCAGTGCGAGCTCAAGAAAGACACCCTGGTTGCGGAGGTAGTAAAACTTGGCTCCGGACACCTTTGCTGCGTGTTCGAAATCGACGATGTCCAGGTCTGCGCCGAGCGTCACATGGTCGCGGGCGGGAAAGTCAAGGCTCGGTACGTTTCCGACGATCTCGAGTTCCCGATTGGCGTCCTCTGTGGCGCCCACCGGCGAGTCCGGATGGGTCAGGTTGGGCAGGGTATCGGCGGCCTCGTTCAGCCGCTCCTCGACCGTGCGGAGCTCTTCCTCTCCCGCCGCGATGTCCTGTTTGATGCGCTTGCCTTCTTCGATCAGTGTGGACCGTTCGGCGTCGGAGAGCTTTTGTTTCATGGCGCGGGCGTTCTCGTTCCGCGCCGCCCGCAGCTGCTCCACGGAGTGAAGCAGCTCGTTCCGACGGTCGTAGAGTTCCAGAACCGTATCCAGGTCGGCGGAGACGTGACGATTGGCGATGTTTTCCCGAATCAGGTCGGGGTGTTCGCGGACGTACTTGAGGTCGAGCATGCCGCCATCATACCGAAGTCGAAGGTGCCGCAACAAGCAGTCGGGTCTACGATTCGAGCTCCCGGGAACGGTCCGCGGCACGCTCGACCGCGTCCATCACCGCGGACCGGAAGCCCCCCTCGTGGAGCGCCCGAATGCCGGCGATCGTGGTTCCCGCCGGCGAGCAGACGCGCGACACCATCTCCTGCGGGTGCACACCCTGGTGCGTGAGTACTTCGGCGGCGGAGGATACCACGTCGATCGCCGCCGGAAGCGCCTTGGCGTAGGGTAGGCCCTCGGCAACGGCGCCCATGGCCAGGGCATCGATAAACTCAAAGACGAAGGCGATGCCGCTGCCGGACAGGCCCGTCACGGTGGAGATCAGGTGCTCGGGAACCTCCACCAGGGACCCGGCCCCCGAAAGCAGCTCCCGGATCACGCGTCGCGCGGCCTCGTCCATGTCCGGCGGAAAACTGATGCCGATCACCGCACGCCCGATCTCGGCGGCGAGATTGGGCATGATCCGCACAACCTCGGCACCGGGAAAGGCGGTGGCGATCCGTCCCGTGGTTGTTCCGGCGAGGACCGAAATCAGGGTCGTGCCGCCGGCCCGGGACCCGACGGCGTCGGCGAGCGTGTCGAGATCCTGGGGTTTGATCGCCACTACGACGATATCGGCATCACTGAAGAGCGCACCGGGGCGGCCGGTGTAGTCGGTGGCGTTGAGGCGTTCCAGTGCGGCGGTACGCCGCGCCTCGTCCTTTTCAACGATACCGATCGGGAGTTCGGGGTGCCGTGTTCGAATGGCGGTTGCCAGGGACGATCCCATGAATCCCGTACCGATTACGCCGATCATCTGCATGCTCTCCTCCTGCGCCGGCTACTCGAGGCCGGGAAAACCGCGCTGCGCCAACTGATCGTAGAGCACCAGCGCGACAGTGTTGCCCAGGTTGAGTGATCGCTGTCCCGGGCGCATGGGCACACGATACTTGGCATCGGGCCACGCTGCAAGGATGTCCTGGGGGAGTCCCCGCGTTTCGGGTCCGAATACCAGGTGGGTGGTGGCCCCGGCGGTGCCGGAAAAAACGGGAATCTCCGTGTACGAGATCGTCCCGGAGGTGGTGAGCAGTGCCGGCCGCCAGGTGGAGGAGCGGCTGCGGCAGAACGCGTCCCAATCGTCGTGAACGGTGAGATCCAGCGAATCCCAGTAATCGAGCCCGGCTCGTTTCAGGTACCGGTCGGAGAGCGAAAAGCCGAGGGGCCGGACAAGGTGCAGAGGAATGCCCGTTGCCGCGCAGGTACGCGCTACGTTTCCGGTGTTGGGCGGAATCTCCGGCTGGAACAGGACCACCGCCAGGTCGGATGGTGGCGCCTCCGGTTTACTACTCATCGCGGGAGACTCCCTCGGGGGACCCGATGATACCCCGTACCACCATCGCCTCGGCGCGCCGGCGGGGCACCACAGCGAGGGAGGCAAACGACGCCCTCACGTGGACCAGGGTCCGCCGCACCGCCGGGATGCGCCCGCCACCGGAAAGCCGGACCCTGGCTGCGTCCCGGGCGTCACGAAGCCGACGCGACACCTCCGGTAGCAGGAACAGCGCCGATCGCACCATGTCCGCGATCGGGGTTCTGCGCCCGGAGCGCCGCCTGCCGGACAGCGCGCGCTGTACGCCCCGGGCCCCCCGGAAACGGAGGTAGGCAACGGCGAACAACGCCGCCGCCGCCAGCCCGGCGGCGTAGTCCGCCCACACCGTCGCCGTGCGGAGTCCGGGGGCCGCGATCAGACGCACAACGAGCACCGGTGCCGTTACCACAGCGATTGACTTGAGGACGCGCGCGATCTCACCCCGTCGGGCGCCGGCGGCGCGGGCCAGGACGAACGCCACCACCAGCGGCACGGGAGACCAGGGCCAGTGGACGAAGGCAACAGCTGCAACCTGGAGCACGATCGCCGCGAGGAGGTAGCCGTGTTCCCGATTCACCACGATGCCGGTTCCAGCGGGCGCAGACCGTAGCGCGGGTCCACATACGCGGCAGCCTCACCGGGCGGTCCGCAGTAGACCGGTTCACCGTTGTGGAGCACAAGGACCTGATCCGCGATCTCCCAAATGTCTCGCGTCTCGTGGGAGGCGACCACGGCGGTGCCACCGGCTGATCGGAACGCCGACAGGGCCTCAACAACGCGTCGCAGGTTGGGGTAGTCCAGCTCGAGAAACGGCTCGTCGAGCGCCAGTACCCGGGGAGTTCCGGCAAAAGCGCCGGCCAGTGCGAGGCGTCGCCGTTGCCCCCCGCTGAGTGTCCACGGTATCTCGTTCTCCAACCCGCTGAGGTCAAACCGACCAAGAATCGTTTCGACCTCGGCGGGGTGTGATCCGCCGGTCGGATCGACGGCGAGCGCGATATCCTCCGACACCGTGTCGCCGAAAATCTGCAGGTCCGGGTTCTGAAAACAGACGCCGGTATCGGCGTAGAACGCACGCCGATCGGAGCCGAGGACGGTACCGTCGACTGAGACCGTTCCGGTCGCCGGCAGGAGTCCCAGAAGTGCACGCAACAGGACCGATTTGCCGCTCCCGTTGGCCCCCAACACCAGCGTCAGGCTTCCGGGAGAACACCCCAGGGTGACGCCGTTGAGGACGGTGCGGGGCGGATCGCCAAGGCGAACGGAGAGATCTCTCAGCTCAAGGTGCGCCATAGGGACCGCGGCACCGTTCGGGTCAGAACCAGCAGCACGGCCGCCTTCAGGAGGTCTCCCGGCAGGAACGGAACCATTCCCGCGAGAAGCGCCTGGGGCAGTGCAAGCTGTGCCGTCAGTGCAAGCCAGGGAACGCCGAGCACGTACACCACGACAAAGCCGGCAACCATCGCCAGAACCTGACGGGTCACCCCGACGTCGGCAACCACACGGCCGCCGTCACGGCCTCGGATGATCCAGGACGTCAGCGCCGCGGAGAACGGAAAGCCCAGAAGGAACCCGCCGGTGGGGCCCGCGAAGTGGGCGATTCCGCCGGCGGCACCGGCGAAGACCGGAAGGCCCACGGCGCCGATTACCAGGTACACCACGACGGTCAGGGCGGCCCACGACGGTGCCAGGACAACACCGGTGAGGACTACGAACATGTTCTGCAACACGATCGGAACCGGAGAGCCCGGGACGGGGACGGAGATGAACGCGCCGGCGGCGATAAGCGCCACCAGGACCGCCCCGATCTGAAGCCGAACGGCGTAGCGCAGGTCGGAAGTGTTTACGTCAGCCACTGCGGACCTCCATTGAAAACGATGTGGGTCGGGAGTCGTTCGATCCGGTACGGACCGAGCGCCTCGTTGCGGATGCGTTCCAGCAGGATTTCGGCGGCGCGGCGACCGATCTCGTCGATCGGCTGGGCGATCGAGAGCCCGGGAATACCCGCAACCGCAGCGAACTCCGGATTGTCGAAGGATGCCAGAAACAGATCCGGTGGCAACCTGTCCCGGTGGGAGGCGGCGTACTGCAGCGCCCCGATCTGCATGAAGTAGTTTGCGACCATGACCGTCGCAGGCGGGTCAGGTTGTTCCATGAGTTCACCGAAAAGCCGGTAGCCACTGGCGGTATGAAAGTCCCCGAACCGAACGTTGCGTTCCTGCAGGGGGCACGAACACGCCTCGAGGGCCCGCACAAATCCCTGGTAGCGTTCGCGGGCGGTGGTGATGTCGTGTTGGCCGCCGACAAATCCGAAATCGCGGCGCCCCGACTCCACGAGCCGGGTAATCGCCCGGTATGTGGCGTCCTCGTTGTCGACCAGAACCGCATCGCTCCGGAAGCCGTCCACCAGACGATCCACCAGCACAACCGGGAGCCCGGCACTCTGGAGGCGCGAGAAGTGGTCTCCGTGCCCGCCGGAGGGAATCACGATCGCGCCGTCGACCTGTTTTTCGAGCAGCAGATCCACCGCGTGCCGTTCCCCGTCCCGCGATTCCCGTGAGTTGAGCACGATCATCGCGTAGCCGTCCTCTGCGAGGCGATCCTCGACACCCTGGGCCACGCGCATGAAGAACACGTTCGCAATTTCCGGCGCCAGGAGACCGACACTCAGCGTTTTCTTGTTCTTGAGGCTCCGGGCCACGGTGTTGACTTTGTAGTTCAACCGGTCGATGACACCCTCAACACGGGAACGGGTGGCGGGAGAAATGCGCGGATCCTTGTTCACAACGCGGGAAACAGTTGCAGTGCTCACTCCCGCTTCACGGGCAACATCCTTGATCGTCGGATTCACGATGCGGAATGGTAGTTGCGGTGGGGAGGGGTGTCAATCGACACCCCCGAAAAAAGTTGACTGTCCGGCTCGTCTACCGCACGCAGCTCATACACCACGCACTGCAGCAAGGGCGGCGTCGTAGTCCGGCTCCTGCGCGATCTCCGGCACCTGTTCGCTGTAGACCACCGAATTGTCCCCGTCGAGGACGAGAACCGCACGACTCAGCAGGCCCGCCATCGGGCCGTCGACGATCTCGCATCCGTAGTCCTTCCCGAAGGCGCGATCGCGCATTTCACTGAGCGTGATCACGTTGTCGACCCCCTCGAGTTTGCAGAAACGGCCGGCGGCGAAGGGTAGATCGGCGCTGATCGTGAGACATACCGTATCGTCCATGCCGGCGACCTCCTTGTCGAACCTGCGGGCGCTGGCGGCGCACACACCGGTGTCGAGGCTGGGAACGATGTTGAGTATCTTTTTTTTGTCGCCGTAGTCGGCGAGGGTCACATCAGTAAGATCGGATGTGGTCAGACGGAAGTCCGGAACCCGGGACCCGACGGCGGGCAGTGAGCCCGATGTGTGAATCGGTGCGCCCTTGAAGGTGATATCAGCCATAGATGACTCCTTTTCTCAGAATCTTTCCGACAAAAAGTATGGCCGCGGTGGGGGAGTCGTCCAGCCCCGCATGGACACCGCATAATCGCCGCGTGAACGGGGCGGAGGCCTACTGTCCCGGGAGATCGTGGAGGCTCATCACCACAGGGATTGCGCGGATCGACTTGGCGATCTTGCGCAAATCCTGGCGGCGCTCCACTTCGAGTGTGAAACTGGCGTCGATCGTATTGGGTCCCGACTCGTCGATGCGTCCCTCGATCAGGTGCCCGTGGATCTTGCGGACCGCGCCCTCGATTTCGCTGAACAGATCGTTGGTGGGACGTGCAACCACGCGAAACCGATGCGTTGTTTTGGGCGACACAGTCTCCCACTCGACTTCGATCGTACGTTCCTCGACGTCGGGTATGCTTCTGAGGCTCTTGCACTCCCGCTTGTGGATGATGATGCCGCGGCCGCGGGAGACGTACCCGACGATGTCGTCGCCAGTGCGCGGAGTACAGCACTGCGCGAAATGGATCATCAGGTTCCGTTCCTTGCCGACGCGAATCTCAACCTTGTGCCGGTCGAGGATGTCGCTGGTCTCCTTGGAGGGCCCCTTGTGTTGCGGGGTTTTCTGCGGTTCCGGATGTTTGGCGGTCTGGTCCTGTTTGCGGGCGACGATACTCTGATTGATGATCAGGGTTTCATCGTTTTTGTTGAGCCACGCACGAATCTTGCTCCTGGCGCGCGAGGTATGGGCGTACCGGAGCCAGTTGAGGTGCGGATGCGCGTTGGGGTTGGTAAGGATCTCGATCACCTGCGTATTCTTGAGCGGTTCCTTCAGCGGGATGATCGAACCGTCCGCCTTTGCGCCGGTGGTGTGATGACCTACCTCGGTATGAATGTGATACGCGAAATCGATCGCCGTCGCCCCTTTCGGAAGCTGAATCGCGTCGCCCTTGGGCGTGAATACGTAGATCGAATCCCGGAGGATCTCGCGTTTGATCTCTTCGAGAAACTCGCCGGAGGTGATCCGTGCATCCTTGAGGTCGCGTACCCGGTGCATGATTTCGAGGTCGGCGGGCTGGACCTGCTCCCGCGTCAGGCCGCGTTTGTAGAGCCAGTGGGCGGCAACGCCGAACTCCGCGGTGCGATGCATCTCGTGCGTGCGAATCTGGATCTCGATCATCTTGCCGTCGAACCCCAGAACCGAGGTGTGGAGGCTTTGGTACTGGTTGGTCTTCGGCATGGCGATGTAGTCCTTGAATCGCCCTTCGATCGGCGGCCAGAGACGATGAACAAGCCCCAGAATCTGGTAGCACTGGTTGGTGGTGTCGCACAGGATACGGATGCCGAGGAGGTCGTAGATCTCGCCGATCTCCTTTCCGTAGCGTTTCATCTTCAGGTAGATGCTGTAGAAGTGCTTGGCGCGGCTTTCCACGACCACGGGAACGCCCTCGCGCTGGGCGGCCTTGTTGATCGCCGACTTGATACGATTGAGATAGTTGGCACGCTGCTGACGCTTCTCGGACACCTGTTCCTTGATCGACCGGTAGATGTCGGGATGCAGGTGCTTCAGGGCCAGGTCCTCGAGTTCGTCCTTGAGCCAGCTGATACCGAGGCGCCCGGCGAGGGGGGCGTAGATATCGAGCGTCTCCTGGGCGATCTCTCGCTGCCGCGGCCCCTGCTTGTAACGCAGCGTTCGCATGTTGTGGAGCTTGTCGGCCAGTTTGATCAGGATGACGCGCACGTCCTTGACCATCGCCAGGAGCATCTTCCGGATCGTCTCCGATTCCTGGACGCTCTTGTTCTGCGCCTTGACCACGGCGATCTTGGTGACCCCGTTGACCAGGTTGTCGACTTCGCGGCCGAACTGACGTTTCAGGTCGGCCCGGGTCATGATCGTGTCCTCGAGGACATCGTGGAGAAGCGCGGAGGCCACCGTGGCGGCGTCAAGCTTCATGTCGATCAGTATTTCAGCCACCTGCAACGGGTGAATGAAGTAGGGCTCACCGGAGTCCCGGTACTGGCCCTCGTGAAGCTGTTCGGACTGACGCGCCGCGGCCAGAACGCGCTCCTGGTCCGGAGCGCTGTAGGAAGAGATCTTGTGCTGCAGTTCCGCGATCGTCTGAATCATCGATCCGTCTTCTTCACCGGGGCCTCGATCCGTTCTCCGGACGCCGGGCGCTCGTGATGCGCTCGTGCCCCGCGAGGTCCCGGCCGGCGCTGACCTCGCAGAACCCAGCGTCCAGAAGGATAGCGCGAACGTCCGCGGCCTGCGAAGCACCGTGTTCCACGATCACGCTGCCGCCGGGATGAAGCTGGCGAAACGCCCAACGCGCAAGGTCCGGGTAGATCTCGAGACCATCCTCGCCTCCGTCGAGGGCGTTCGCCGGTTCGTCCCACCCGCTGGAAAGCGCAGTCGACGTTTCCACCGCGGTCAGGTACGGAGGGTTCGCGGTGACGACGTCGCAGATCCCCTCGTCTCCCGCTGCCGGCGCAGCGCTGACGTCCAGCCGGCGCAGCGCCACCTGCACGTGCCCGTCGGCCCGATCCCTCGCCTCCGACCGTGACGGCACCAGCGTTTCCACGTTGCGCTGAGCCCATTCCAGGGCGGCGGGTGCTGCGTCGGAGAGCACCAGCTCGGTGTCGAGGCCCGCTGCGGCGCGCTCCAGGGCGATGGACAGGCCGAGGCAGCCGGAACCGGTGCAGCAGTCGTGGACCGTGGCGGTTGGCTGCGCGGCCAGTACCTCCAGCGCCGCCTCCACCGCGTGCTCCGTCTCCGGTCGCGGGACGAGCACTCCAGGACCCACGGCGAAATCGCGGCCAAAAAACTCGCGACGCCCCACCAGATAGGCCACGGGGACGCCGTGGGCGCGACGATCGATCAGGCGTTCCAGCCGGACGCGTGCCGCCGCGTCGAGGACGTCCGTCACCGGCGTTCGCAATTCGGCGAGCAGGCTCTCCCGCCGAAGGCCGGACACGAATTCCACGAGCACCATCGCGTCGAGACGCGGCGTTTCGCTCGCCGGCAGCCGGGCCGCGAGACGGTCGAGGAGGCGGGACAGCGATACGCCCGCCACCGCAGGGTCGGTCATTGCTGCGCGGCCTCACTGGCGCTCAGGCGCAGTGCCTCGATCACCTCGCCGAGATCTCCGGCGACGATGCCGTCGAGGCGGTAGATCGTCAGGTTGATGCGGTGGTCGGTGAGACGGTTCTGAGGAAAGTTGTAGGTGCGGATTCGTTCGCTGCGGTCGCCACTGCCCACCTGACTTTTGCGCGTTTCCGCGAGTTCCTCCTTGCGCCGCGACTCCTCCATCTCGAAGAGGCGCGCTTTGAGAACGCGCAACGCCTTGGCCTTGTTCTTGTGCTGACTCTTTTCGTCCTGGCACGTCACTACCAGTCCCGTCGGAATGTGGGTGACACGGACGGCGCTGTCAGTGGTGTTTACGCTCTGGCCGCCGGGACCGGAGGACCGAAACACATCGATGCGCAGGTCCTCGGTGCGCACGTCCACATCCGTCTCTTCCGCTTCGGGAAGCACCGCCACGGTGACCGCCGAGGTGTGGATCCGTCCACCGCTTTCGGTGCTCGGGATGCGCTGAACGCGGTGCACGCCGCTTTCGTACTTCAGGTGACTGTACACCTCGGTACCGGAGACCGAGAATGTGATCTCCTTGAATCCGCCGACTTCGGTTTCGTTCCGATCCAGTACCTCGATCTTCCAGCCGACGGATTCGGCGTAGCGCGTATACATACGGTAAAGGTCCGCTGCAAACAGCGACGCCTCGTCGCCGCCGGTGCCCGCGCGGATCTCCATGATCGTGTTCTTGCTGTCGAGTGGGTCCGGTGGGACAAGCAGGATGTGCAGCTGTCGTTCCGTGTTGGCGAGCGCTTCCTCCAGGCGCGCGGTTTCCTCCTCCGCCATCTGCCGGATATCCGCGTCCGATTCGTCCTCGAGCAGGCTCTGGTTTCCCGCGAGCTCGTCCTGCTCGCTGAGGTAGCGCTGCCAGGTGTCGACGATCTTCGACAGCCGGGCGTGTTCGCGCATCGTCTCAACGGCGCGTTTCTGGTCCCGGTGGAGGTCCGGGTCCGACATCAGTCGTTCGAGCTCCTGATGACGCGCTTCGATCGCCTGGAGTTTGTCGGAAAGCGTATCTGCCACGGTGTGTACTCCTCGTCGGTCTTACCGGTTGGGACGCAGAAACCCGAACAGACTCCCGATGACGCCGCCGGAGATGTGCGCGAACTGGGCCACCGAATCCTGTCGGACCGAATCGACCACTTCCTGCGTGAGGTACAGAATCACGATCAGAATGAACGTGAGCGGGATCTCGCCCTGCCGGATATTGGTGAATGATATCAGGAGAATCATCATGAAGACCACACCGCTGGCGCCAAGGAGCGCCGACGGCAGAAACAGCACGTTCAACAGCCCCGTCACCAGGGCGGTGATCGCGATCATGATGAACAGCCCCATGGACCCGTATTTCTCCTCCAGAATCGGGCCCAGAAGGAGGATAAAGGCGAAGTTGCCCATGAGATGGGCCCAACTCGAGTGCCCGATTACGTGCGTGAAGAGCCGTACGTAGTCCAGCGGGTTTGCCGGGTTCATCGTTGGACCAACGACAAAGAGCGATTCGATCAAGGAGGGGAAGAGCGCCTGGTCCAGGACCAGAACGAGCGATGAGAGCAGCGCGAAGGTGAGGGTCACCGGCGCGTTGTATCGGACCTTCATGTTCGTACAGTATGGAGGCGAAACCGCGCTGTCAACCGCGGCGGCCTTTACCAAGGGCCGGGGAATTGGCTACCTTCTGAGCATGCCCGCACACGTGACGCGCAAGCCGGAATGGCTCAAGATACAGCTGAATACCAACGACAACTTCCGCTACCTCAAGCACCTGATGCGCGAGGAACGGCTGAACACCGTTTGCGAGGAGGCCCGGTGCCCCAATATCCATGAGTGCTGGGGGGAACACCGCACGGCGACGTTCATGATCCTGGGTGATACCTGTACCCGGCGCTGCCGCTTCTGTGCCGTGAAAACGGGACTGCCCAGTGCTGTGGACCTCGGTGAACCGATGCGCGTCGCCGATTCCGTCGCGCGAATGGAGCTCAAACACGTGGTGATCACGATGGTCAACCGCGACGACCTCAAGGATGGTGGCGCCGAGGTGCTGGCGAATACCGTCCGCGCCATCCACCGTGCCGCCGAGGGCTGCTCCGTGGAGGTGCTCACCAGCGATTTCATGGGCAACCGCGACGCCGTGGCGGTGGTGATGGCCTCCGAGCCGGAGATCATGAGCCACAACCTCGAGACGGTGCGGCGCCTCACGCCGCAGGTCCGGTCGCGGAGTGACTACGACCGCTCTCTCCGGGTGCTGCAGATGGCCCACGAGATCGACCCGCAGCGGGCCACCAAGTCCAGCCTCATGCTGGGGCTCGGCGAGACCCGCGACGAGATCCTGCACGCGTTTGACGACCTGCGCGCCCACGACGTTGAGATCGTCAACCTCGGTCAGTACCTGCAGCCGTCGCGCACGCACCTGCCGGTCCAGAAATACTGGACCCCCGACGAGTTTGCGGAACTGCGCGAACGGGCGCTCGAACGCGGCTTCGCCCACTGCGACGCCGGCCCCCTGGTGAGATCCTCGTACCACGCCGGCGAGGGCTACGAGGCGTACCGGCGGAAAATCCATCCGCTGTATCAGGACAGCCAGGTGTAAGACGGTGGAGCGGTCGATAGACGAACTCGCCCGCCTGGTGGAGTACCACCAGGACCGCTACTACAACGACCAGCCGGAGATCTCGGACGCGGCGTTTGACGCGCTGTGGGACGAACTGCAGAACCGTGCGCCGGACCACCCGATCTTCAGTCGTGTGGGAACCGACGACGCCTCAGGGTTTCCCAAGGTTCGTCACCTCATGCCCATGGGCAGCCAGGAGAAGGCGAGTAGCCCGGACCAGTTGCTGAAATGGGCCGCCCGCGTTTCCCACCGGCGCTATATCGTGCAGTACAAACTCGACGGTGCCAGTCTCGAGCTGCAGTACCGCGACGGTCTCTTCGAACGGGGCGTCACCCGTGGCGACGGTGTCGTCGGAGACGACATTACGGCAAACGTGCGACGCATGCAGGGCGTGGTTCCGCGGCTTCCGAATCGGTTCACCGGCGCCGTGCGCGGCGAGGTGATCATGACGCACGAGATCCACCGTCGCTACTACTCCGACAAAGCCAACTGCCGCAACGCCGCCAACGGACTCATGAAGCGCAAGGACGGTGAGGGCAGCGAACACCTCACCGTGATGTGCTACGACGCCCACGTGGATGGCGATACACGGCCATTTGACGACGAGCTGGCCAAGCTGACCTGGCTCGCGGACCAGGGGTTTCACACCGTGCCGTACGAGGTGTTTGAGAGCGCCGAGGAGATCGTACACTACCGCGATGTGGTTGCCGAGCGCCGCGCGGAGCTGGAGTTCGATATCGACGGTCTGGTGGTAAAGGGACCGGAAATCGACTGGGCCGACATGCAGCGCGCCCGCCCCCAGAAGCAGATCGCATTCAAGTTCTCGGCGGAGGAGGCGCTCAGCGTTCTGCGCGAGGTTGAGTGGAGCGTCTCCGGACACCTGTACACCCCCGTGGCGCACATCGATCCGGTCCAGCTCGCCGGCACAACCGTTCGCCGAGCCAGCCTGGTCCATCCGGAACTGATTGCGGACATGGGCCTGCGCGTCGGCAGCGAGGTGATCGTGAGCAAGCGCGGCGACATCATCCCGAAGATCGAGCGCCTGGTGCGGCATCTGCCGGAGTCCACTGAGATCACGGTGCCGGGGACCTGCGAGGTGTGCGGCACAGACCTGGTCAACGAGGGCAAACGCCTGTACTGCCCGAACCTCACGTGCCCCAAACGTGACTTTCATCGCCTGCAGAAATGGATATCGGTCCTGGACGTCCGCGATTTCGGGGATGTTCTCCTGGGAAAGCTCTTCGACGCCGGCCTGGTCCGCGAGATCGCGGACCTCTACGCCCTCGAGTGGGAGCAGCTTGCCGAGTTTGAGGGCATGGGCGAAACGAGCGCCCGAAAAGCGCTGGGCAACCTGACCGCTGTACGATCGGTTCCCCTGGCACGCTTTGTCGCCGGTTTCGACATCTTCGGCATCGCGGAACTCAAGGTCCAGAAGCTGGTGGACGCCGGGTTTGACACCCTTGAGGCGTTGCGACACGCCGCTGTGGAGGATCTCGCCGCCGCCGACGGCATCGCCGAAGTGACCGCGCAGCAGGTCGCAACGGGACTCGCCGAGGTGTATCCAAAAATGGAACGGCTGCTGGCGACCGGGGCGGTCGAGATCGAAGCTCCCGCATCCCGCGACGCGACCGCCGACGCAGATCCCCTCGCAGGGCTCACGTTCTGCTTCACCGGCGCCCTCGAGACGATGAAACGGGGCGATGCGGAGCAGCTGGTTCGCGCCCGCGGCGGTGAGGCGCGCAGCAGCGTGAGCGGGGCGTTGAGCTACGTCGTCACCAACGACCCCGGCTCGGGGAGTTCCAAGCTCAGAAAGGCCGCGGAGTTGGGCGTGCCCGTCATTTCGGAAGAAGAGTTCCGCCGTATGGCGGGGTTGGAGGAGTAGCGACCACACCCCGGGGGGTTCGCCGTCCGATCGTCTGTAGAACGTCCCGCGCCGGGCATGCAGCGCGTGTGCCGGTATGCTACACTTTGGGTATGTCATCCCAGTTGCGCGCTCAGATCGAGGATTTTTACCTTCCTCGGCAGCTTGTTGACGCGATCCTCGAGGTCGGCGGAATTCCCCGGGACAGCGAGGAAGCGGAAGTTGGTATCGGATTCATCGACATCGCGAACTACACGTTTCTCTCCAAGTTTCTGACCCCCAAAGAAAACCAGGAAGTACTCAACGGTCTGTATACCGCCTTCAACAGCGTGCTGCGCCGTCGCGGGGGCTATCTGAACAAGATCGAGGGCGACTCGCTCATGTTTCACTACGGTGGCCTGATCGACTCGCGCGCGCGACGGATCGGCAACAAGGATGAGCTGCAGCTCTATATTGCCCGGGAGCTGTTCTACACCTGCGTGGAGATGCAGCGGGTGAGCGTCCTGTTCAACAGCGCCGACACGCGCTTCCTGGATGATGCCGCCACAAAGCATGACCGAGGTGTCCTGGGGCGGGCCTTCGCCATCATCGAGCGGCTCCGGAATGACGACGCGGTAGCCAACCCGCTATCGGCGATGTTTCAGATCAGAATCAGGATCGGGGCCAATCTCGGCGAGGTGACGATCGGGAACTTCGGCCCCGAGGGGGCCCGGCAGTGGGACGTCATCGGAATGCCCGTAATCGACGCCAAGCGGATGGAAACAACGGCACCGGTCGGGGGACTGCGCATCTCGAAGCAGTACTACGACGTGCTCAGGGAGAGTGGCATCGCCGACGAGTACTACGAGCGATTCCGGCGGGAGGCTGCGGCACTCGGAAGCCGGTACGCGGCAATCACGCGCGACGAGCTGTTTCAGATCCGGACGGTGACGATCCGGGAGAAATCGAACGCGTACTACGAGACGTGCAGCATTCAGGTCAACCCGAACCTGCCGGAGCAGATATCCGCGCAGGCAACCGCGCTGTTGCAGCAGGGGCGATACGGGGCGGGACAGGTGGCGGATCTCGTTCGCTACTACCGCGGCAACCGGTACGTGATCGACGCGCTGGAGGAATGCCTCACCAACGCCGGTGTCGGCATCCGCAAGGGCGAAATCTACCGTCTTCTGTACCCCAATCGGTACCGAACGCGGCAGGAATCGTTCGATGGCGACTCCGCGGCGGTGGAGGCGGTGTACGCGACCGAGTTTTCGCTGTTTGATCTCATGGAAAAACTCGGGAAGTATCAGGACATCATCAAGCGCAGCTCCGTTGGCGACATCGACTCGATCCCATTCTCGAGTTTTGAACGCTTCGTGTCCCTGGCTCAGGACCAGTACCAGCGACGGTTTGACGAACTGAAAACGGAAATCGCGCAGCGTGCGTACTTCCACAACGTGGTGTTTCCCATGGTGTTCACGATCATGGAGGCCGCGGTACTCGAATACCAGGCGGAGCAGGAGGACCTGGAGCTGTTGAGCGGCTGACTCCGCCGGCCCGGGTTGTGTCCTGGAGCCGGCGCACACCGGCCTCGCCGTTGACGGCGGGCTCGGCGCGATCTCAGGGCTGTGAGCCAGGCGGCGCGACGTAGCCGTCCGGGCGGCGCGCGCGCGTCACTCGAGCGTCTCGCTCGGCGCCGAGGTGGCGGGCAACCCCAGGAACGATACGGCGGCCCGCCAGGTGCGCTCCCACCAGATTGCGCGCCGGGGGACCGACCTCCAGCTCCGCCAGCGCCCCGGCAAGAAAGAGGCCCGGTGCCCACGACAGGTCGTGTCGCGGAACGGGGTACCCGTCCGGAGCCAGGGCGAGGCCGGAGTGTGCCGCGAGCGCCGCGATCAGTTCCGCGGCCGGCGGGCCGGGCTCAAAGCCGGTGCACGCGATCACCGCGTCGTACTCCCGCGCAAGCGGCCGTCGCGCACCGCGGGCGGCGACAGACCGGCCTCGGAGCAGAACGCCGCGCCCCGCAGCGGCGGCGGCGTCCAGTTCCACTGAGATCACGCGCAGCTGTCCGTTCCGCCGGTGTCGGACAAGCGCGTCGTTGAGGTCGGCGGGGACGCTTCCGGGACGCCGGCTCCGTGCGATGAGGTCCCTCCGGTGCCACGGATCCGCGATCTCACGAAACAGCGTTCCGCAGCGGGGACCAACAAAACACGGGCTGCTGTCAAACTGCCACGTCGTGAACCGGTCTCGATTCCACAGGTCGACGATTACGTGGCGCTCCGGAAGGGTCGTCGCGAGGTGCGCGGCGGCGATTCCACCCCCGACGATCGCCACCCGATCGCCCGGGGCGAACTCCGGCAGGAGGTCGCGGTGAGTGTGGTACACCGGCGCCGTCACCGGCATGTCGGAGAGGGCGACCGGCATTCGCGGTGGCGGTTGCCCCGGCGCCAGAACCACCGCAGCGGTGCGCAGCGTGTCCCGCGAGTCGCCGCCGGAGACGGTTACGACCCAGTCGTCGCCATCCCGGTCGATCGCGGAAACCGTACCCCGACGACGGTCAACGCTGTCGGCGATGGAGGTCCAGCGATTCTCGAGGTGCGCCCTGAAGAGCTGCACCGACGGACGGTGATACGGCGGGGTAAACTGATCTTCGCCGCTCGCGAGCCGCCGGATCGCACGAAAATCGGGATCGATACCGTGGCTTGCCGGCGACCGCAGGAACGGCATTCGGCAGTTGCCGGCCCGGGTGTTCCACTGAGCGAACACCTCGTCGTGGGGATCGACGAGCGCGGCGGCGCCGGCGTCGACGACTCCGTCCTCCACGAGACGGCTGAGAACGTGAATGCCGATTGGACCGCCGCCGACGACAACGACATCGTGGCGGCGGGGAACGGTGTGATGCTGCATGATCGGCTCCTGTAGTCGGGACATGCCCGTCAGTCGCGTTTTTTGATCGTGTTTCCGAACTCGCTCCAGGCGGAGTCGACCTGTTTTTTTGAGTACGCGCGCTTTCGGGCGGCAGCGCGCGCCTGTTCCGCCTTCGACGAGGCGGTCCGCGAAGCCCCCGCCGAGGCGGGGTTCCGGGCACGGCCGTCACCGCGGTCGCGCCGACGGGCACCGGCGTCCCTCGGTTCAACCCCGCTGTCGGCCACCGTGGCGGCACCGATCTGCCGCTGGGTCTGCGACGCGGTCTGTCCCAGATAGCGGGCTCGAAAACTCTCGTATTTGCCGGTTAGCCGGATCCAGATCCGTTTGAGGATCGGAAGCGTTTCGAACGCCTTCTCGAAGAGGTCGAGCGGTCGCAGGTTGAACCACTGATTCAGCGGCAACGGCTGCATCGTATCGGGGTCGAAATACACCGACAGGCGCTGTTTGAGTTCGTTGACGTCCCTGGCGAGTTTGTTCTGTTTCGTGTGCAGAATCATCGCCTCCGCCAGTATCGACGGCTTGTCGATGAGGGCGGCAACGTACTCGCTCCGCGCCCGGACCTGCTCAAGGATCGCGTCATTGAAGTTGTCCAGCGACACAAACGTCGGGTCCTTCTGGCGATTGCCCGACTTGAGCTGCTGTTCCATCTGCAGCGTGAAGTGCGTGGCCAGCTCTGTCTCCAGCTGCCGGAAGTGGGCGAGAAACACGGGGAAGACGTTGTCGCGGTGAATGTACCGCCGCTTGAGGAGGACCACCTTGGGGAGCGTGTTCTTGCCGCGGGCGTGGACGAAGCGTTCGTAGAACTCCTCACGGAACGACTCGAAGCGCTCTCCATACTTCTCCTTTTGCCCCTCCAGCAGTCCCGTCATATCGGACTGTTCCAGCCACTCGTTCTCCGCCTCCTTGACGGCCAGGGCGATCGCGTCCAGATCGAGCTGGCGGCTTTCCTCTTCCTGTTTCTTCTGCTTGGCCTCGGCGATCTGCGACTCGATGAGGTTCCTGAGGAGCGATGCCGCGTGAAAAAAGGTGGCGTCAACCGACAGGGTGCGCATCGCTTCCAGATCCCGTCGACGGTCCACTACGGTCTGCGTGAGGCCCAGCCAGAACATCGGGTCCTTGCCCGCCACCTGCTGTTTCAGACTCAACAGGCTGGTGTCCTGGAGTTTCGCCACCGCACCAAGGAGCGTGGTGTTGCTCAGGAAATAGCGCATTTTCAGGATCGCGACGTTCACAAACGGTCGCAGATGATTCTGCGTGACAAGCAGGAAGGTGTTGTCGGTGGTCGCAACCGCCAGCGGTCGCTCGCTTGTCTCCCGACCGGAGAAGTAGGCACCGATCTCGGCGGCCGGCACGGTCTGGACGGCTTCCGGGGGAATATCGCCGATCTGTTCCTCAACCGTCTCCAGGAGCGGAAGAGGATTCATGATTGATTCGAGCATATCCGTGAACAGCTCGTCGGCGAGCTCGCTGAAAAAGGCTGCGCTGTTCTCGCCGGTCAGGACCACCGCGTCACGTTCCCGTTGGCCGTCGTTCATGCGGGTGCGCAGGATGCCCATCCGCGCGGTTCTGAGCTTGGTCATGAGGGAGACGAGGTCTGAGGTCGTCCCACCGTTCTCGTGGTTGAGGAACGACACGAAGCGGGCGTAGGGGATGCGGTCCTGCCAGTTCTGGCAGAGCTTGTGAAACACATCGCGCTCGTTCGGGGTGAAGTTGCCCCGTTGCGAGAGAAGCTCCTCCCGTTGTTTGGTGTCGTATGCAATATAGTCTGGGCGCATAGGTCTCCCTCGGGGTCACTATATCAGCGTGCCGTGACCCTGTCATTGTATATCGGCCAACGGCGCCGGCGGCCGAAGCGGTTGAGGTCCGCCGCCTTCTGGTTCATGATGAGAGATGACGCAGCGACGGAAGCGCGGAGAAGGGTAATCAAAAACGAACACATCATGGGTAGCTTTCGCGAAGTGAATGCAGAACAGTTCAGCATGCGCAACCTCGAGGAACTTCGGAGCAGATCGCCGGAGCGAACGATCCGCCCCCGGGACAGGATCGTGATCTTCAGTGACCTGCACATGGGCGACGGGGGGCGCACCGACGATTTCGTCCACAACGGCGACCTGTTCGCGGAGGTGCTCCGGTCCTACTACGCCGAAGAGGACTACCATCTCATCCTGAACGGCGACGTCGAGGACTTGCAGCGATTTCCGATGAAGTCGATCGTCCGTCGCTGGCCGCACGTGTACACCGCCTTTGCCGCTGTTGCGCGGCGAAAGGGGCTGACCCGTATCGTCGGCAATCACGACATCGATCTCCTCGAGGGCGGCCCCTCGGTGAGCCCGCTGGCGATGAGCGGGCACGAGCGCTGGCCGGAGACGTTCACCGACCCGGTCCTCGAGTCGCTGCGCCTGGTGCACGAGAGCGGAGAGCTGTTTCTGTTTCACGGGCACCAGACGTCGCGGTGGTACGAGAAGCACAACAACGTGATCCGACTCATCCTCCGGTATCTCGCGAATCCCCTGCGCATCGGCAACTACACGGTCGCCGCAGACAGCCGCAAGCGGTTTCGTACGGAGCGCCATGTGTACGCCTTTGCCACGGCCCTCAAGGTTGCCGCCGTCATTGGACACACGCATCGCCCGTTGTTCGAATCGATGTCCAAGTCGGATTCGATCCAGTTCGAGATCGAGCGCCTGTGTCGCAAATACCCCAAGAGCAGCAAACCCGGCGATATCGAGGAACGGATCGGCTGGCTGAAGGCCGAACTCCTGGAGATCCAGGCGGAGGCATCGCGTCGCCCCGAACCGGCAAGTCTGTACCGCGAGCACCTGCTGGTCCCCAGTATGTTCAACTCCGGGTGCGTCCTCGGCAAGCGTGGCATGACCTGTCTCGAGATCGAGGACGACCACATGCGTCTGGTGTACTGGTACGATGCCGGACGCAAGCAGAAGTATCTGCAGTACCGGACCCGGAACGCGGAGGTGCTTCCGGGAACGGACTATCACCGCACCGTCATTAAGCAGGACAGTCTCCCGTACATTTTCAGCCGGATCCAGCTGCTGGCGTGACCGGAGACCGGTGTCGTGGTATAGTCCCGCCATGGCATCCAGAACCCTGGGAACCGTGGTGATTTTCTCCGGGATCGCGATTCTCACCGTCGTGGGCCTGTCGGTACCGTGGCACCGTTCGGCGCGGGAACCGGCACTGGTGGAACGCAGTATCGAGACGGGGCCGGTGGAGCATCTCACCGTCAACGGGCTCTGGACGGTCCGGATCGTGTCGTCCGCCGATGATGGCGTGAGGGTCGATCTTCCTTCCGGGGACTCCGCATCCGACGCGGTCCGCTACGACAACGGTGAACTCATCCTGTCCGGCAACGGGCTTCGCGCCCGGCGCGAGGCGGTGATTGCGGCCCCGAATCTCCATCGGGTTGAAATCAACGGCGCCGCCAGGATCACACTCGACGGGATCTCGACCGATGCCCTGGATATCGAGGTCGACGGGACCGGCTCCATTGAGGCTTCCGAGGCGCGCATCGGCCGCCTCGAGGTTCGCAGCGACGGCGCCGCCCGCATCGATCTCGCCGACGCAGTTGTCCACGACGCAAACCTGGAGGTGGACGGTGCAGCCCGAATCGACTTGACGATGGACGGCGGTGTGCTCTCAGGCGAAATCGACGGTGCGGCCCGGGTCCGGTATGACGGAACGGTGAGCTCGCAGACGGTGAATATCGACGGCCTCGGCCGCGTGGAGGGCCCCGGAAATTGAATCGGAAGGTAGCGTTCTCCCGCGCGAGCGGTGTGCTCCTGCATCCCACCTCGCTCCCCGGGCGGCACGGCATCGGAGATTTCGGACCCTCCGCGTTCAGGTTTGTGGACTGGCTTCTCGAAAGCGGCCAGAGCCTGTGGCAGGTATGTCCGCTGGGCCCCACCGGATACGGAGACTCGCCGTATCAGTGCCTGTCCGCGTTCGCGGGAAACCCGCTGATGATCAGCCTCGATCAGCTCGTGGCGGACGGACTTCTCCTGAGCGGCGAGCTTGCTCCGGCGGAGCAGACCGACGGTCCGGTCGACTACGGCGCAGTTATCGCGCACCACACCCCGCTCCTCGAGCGGGCGTGGCAGCGGCTTTTGGGTCTCACCGATGTGCGAGCGACACGTTTTGCTCGGTTTGTCAGGAACGCGGCGGGCTGGCTCGAGGACTACGCACTGTTTGCGGCGCTCAAGGAGGAGGCCGGGGGAGCGCCGTGGTACGAATGGGAATCGGACCTTCGCGGTCGCGATCCCGGAACGCTCGCGCGGGCTCGGACGCGCCTTGCCGATCGGATGCAGTTTCATCGCTTTGTACAGTTCACCTTCTTCGACCAGTGGGCCGGCCTGCGGGCATACGCACGCCGAAATGGTGTGTCGATCATCGGCGACATGCCGATTTTCGTCGCCCACGACAGTGCCGAGTGCTGGGCACGACCGGAACTGTTCCAGTTCGATGACGATCTCTGGCCAACCGCGGTTGCGGGGGTTCCGCCGGACTACTTCTCGGATACGGGACAGCTGTGGGGAAATCCGCTGTACCGCTGGGAATCCCACCGCACAGAGGGATTCCGATGGTGGATCGAACTGTTTCGCACTCGGTTTACCCTGTTCGACGCCCTCCGGGTGGACCATTTCCGCGGGTTCGAGGCGTACTGGCGCGTACCGTGGGGAAGCCGAACCGCCGAGAACGGGGAATGGGTTCCGGCCCCGGGAAAGGAACTCTTCGATCGTGTGTTCGAAGAACTCGGCCCCGTGCCGATCATCGCCGAAGATCTGGGCGTCATTACACCGGCGGTCGTGGAGCTGATGGATCACTGTGGTTTCCCGGGGATGAAGATCCTGCAGTTCGCATTTGATTCCGGAGATACCAACGAGTATTTGCCCCACACATTCGACAGTCACAGTGTGGTATACACCGGGACCCACGACAACGACACGGTACACGGGTGGTACGCCGGTGCCTCTCCCGGCGACCGGGAACACGCACGGGCCTACCTGAACAGTAGCGGCGAGGAGATCCACTGGGATTTTATTCGTACGGCCCTGGCGAGCGTCAGCCGGCTGGCGGTCGTTCCGATGCAGGATGTGCTGGGCCTTGGCACCGACGCCAGAATGAACGTTCCGGGGACGACAGGCGGCAACTGGCGCTGGCGGATCACCGGGGACCAGCTTGCCGATACCGCCACGGTGCGCCGGCTGCGATCGCTCACCGAGCTCTACGGACGCCTCGCCTGAGGGCTCGCCGTTGGTCCCCATTGTATATCATCCGGAGTACGTGACGCCGCTTCCACCGGGGCATCGGTTCCCGATGCAGAAATTTCAGCGGCTGTACGAGGTCCTTCGGGAAGAGGGAATCGCAACCGAGGAGAACACGTGGACCCCGGAGGCGGCCGACCCGGAGATGGTGGCACGGGTGCACCACGTGGCGTACGTCGACAACTTTGTCCGCGGAGTACTCGATCCGCGAGCGCAGCGACGGATTGGCCTGCCCTGGTCGCCCGGACTCGTCCGGCGCACGTTCCGCGCCGTCGGAGGCACCGTTCTCACGGCGCGACTGGCGGTGGAACACGGACTCGCCGTGAACACCGCCGGCGGTACGCACCACGCCCACCCGGCATTCGGCAGCGGATTCTGCATCCTGAACGATCTCGCGGTGGCAGCCAGGTCGGTGATCCGGGAGGGACTGGCCCGGTCGGTCCTGGTGTTCGACCTCGATGTCCACCAGGGCGATGGAACGGCGGCTGCCTGTGCCGATGATCCGTCGGTGTTCACCGCCAGTGTGCATTGTGGGGACAATTTTCCATTCCGCAAACAGCGAAGCGATCTGGACGTGGTCCTTCCGGCGGGAACCGGAGACCGGGCATACCTGGAGGCGGTGTCAACCGCCCTCGACCAGGCGCTTGAGAGAGGTCGTCCGGATCTCGTGCTCTACGACGCCGGGGTGGACGTCTACGCCGGGGACCGTCTCGGCCGCCTGAATCTCTCTCTTGCAGGAATCGTGGAACGCGACACGCTCGTCCTGAAGCGTCTCCGGGCGACCGGCATTCCGACCGCCGCCGTTATCGGCGGAGGGTACGACGCGGACATTGACGCCCTCGCAGACCGTCACGCGATCCTTCACCGGGTAGCGTCCAACCTCTGACCGATCGTCCCAACAGAATCCTCAACCGGCCTTGACGATGCCTCCCCCGGTTTGTATCTTCCGGATAGTTCGATATTGAACGTTCGAATACGAACGATAAGGAGTGTCCATGCCGACCCACTACCGCGGTTCCGACAATGAGCAGCTGGCGCTGCAGGTGTTCATCACCCTCAGCCGTGCGTCGGAGAGCTACCAGCACGCGGCGCTGGAGCGGGCACCGCTGCCCGATGGCCTGACGCTGTCGCAGTTCGGGGTCCTTGAGGCGTTGCTGCACCTGGGCCCTCTTCCTCAGACCGAGGTATGCGGGAAGCTGCTGAAGAGCAAAGGCAACATCAGCGTGGTGGTACGGCATCTGGAGACTCGCGGGCTCGTCCGGCGTACAGCGATCGAAGGCGATCGCCGACAACGGCAGCTCGATCTCACCGATTCGGGGCGCGAACTGATCAGCGCGTATTTCCCGAACCTGGCGCGGGGGTTTGCGGACGCCGTTGGCGTTCTCACTCCCGATGAACAACGGACCCTCGTCTCACTCTGTAAGAAACTCGGGCGAGGGGTGCAGCAGACTTCATAGGAGCGTTCAGACGATGAACATACTGATTGTATTCCATTCCACATACGGGCACATGTACCGCATGGCCCAGGCGGCCGCCGAGGGAGCCCGCGAGACGGGAGCCGACGTCGAGATCAAACGGGTCCCGGAGATTCTGTCGGCGGATATCATTGAGGCGATGGGTGCCACGGAGGCGCAGAAGCAGATGGCCGATGTGCCGGTGGCAACGCCGGAGGACCTCGTCCGCGCAGACGGTATCATTTTCGGCGTTCCGACGCGCTTCGGAAACATGGTCGGGCAGATGCGGATGTTCCTCGACTCCACCGGTCCGCAGTGGGCGTCCGGCGCCCTGGTAGGGAAGGTTGGCAGCGTCATGAGCTCGACCGCAACACAGCACGGGGGGCAGGAGTCGACGATCCTGTCAACGCACACGACGCTCCTGCATCACGGCATGGTTGTGGTCGGGCTGCCGTACGCGTTCCAGGGGCAGACCACCATTGAGGAAGTGTCCGGAGGCTCTCCGTACGGCGCGTCTACAATCACCGGTGGTGACGGTAGCCGCCTGCCGAGCGACAACGAACTGGCAGGTGCCCGGTACCAGGGTCGCCATGTCGCACAGATCGCGGGCAAGCTCGCCGGCTGAGCCGCCTGTCACCGACCGGCACCGCGCCGACCGTGGGGCACACGCCCCCGGCGGTGGCGGCTGCCGGCCTCTCGCCGTATCCGTTCCTATACGCCTATACCGAGTTGCGGCCGGCGTTGACGATCGCAGCCATCGATTTGACAACCAGCTTGCGCAATGAGGTCTCCACATGCCCCGCCGGCTCTCGGCTTCGCAGTCGAGCAAGCGCGTACTGTTGAATGACAAGCACCGGTAGCACGATCGCTTCCCGCAGGTGTATCGACTCGCGCGTGGCGGGATCGTTGGGCAGGAGTTCGCCGGCTGACGCGACCTGCAACAGCGCATCCTGCGTCCGGGCACGTTCCGACTCCAGGATGGACCAGATCTCTCCGTACCGCGAGTCTTCGGAAAGAAACCGGGTGAGGTCGGGATTGACCTTGCTCAGACTCTGCATGCTGTTTTCGACGAGCGTTCGGAAGAACAGTTGTTCCCGGAACAGCGTGCGCAGATCATCCAGTCGTCCCGCGTCGATGGCGTTTCTCAGGGCGGTACCGAACCCGAAATAACCCGGAACGTTCTGTTTCATCTGACTCCAGGCACCGACGAACGGGATCGCCCGAAGATCCTCGAGCCGCAGTTCTCCGCCCGTTCCCCGTGAGGTGGGACGTGATGCGTTGTTGGCCTCACCGTAGTAGGAGAGCGGGGTCATTTCCGACAGGTAGGAGAGAAAATCCCGGTGCTGCTTCAGGGCACGGTAGTGTTCGAGGCTCGCACCGCTTAACCGATCCAGCAATTGCCGT